>MDSZ01072069.1_pt1 | contig 16007 bp, 15 predicted proteins | sample 811201 | NCBI WGS metagenome assembly MDSZ01 (sample SAMN05326647, study PRJNA326480) | marine metagenome | isolation source: seawater | place: Indian Ocean: North | collected 2010
AATTTGTAAAAAGGGACATAGAAATAATATTTCTCGTCCAAAAGAAAAAATGACAGATTTAAAAAAGAAATTTATGGAAAACAAAAATTGAAATGATTGATTTAAAAAAAAAAATTAAAATATTTAATAACAACAAAATTCTTTTTACCCCAGGACCCTCAAGTCTAAGTTATGAGAACTTAACTGGAATTAAGCCATGTTTTGGTAGAGGTGATGATGAGTACATCAAGCTTGAAAACAAAGTATTAAAAAAAATAAAAAAATTATCTGGTCATAATTATATCGCAAGGTTACAAGGATCTGCAAGTTTGGCTCTTGAAATAATGATTTATAATTTTATTTATGGGCATGTTTTAATTATTGATACAGGAGTTTATTCTGAGAGATTAAAACAGATGGCAATTTTTGCAAAGTCAAAATTTAAATATATTAAAAAGGTAGATTATTTAAAACACAAAAGTCTAGATACGTTAAAAAAAAATTATGATTGGATTATAGCTTGTCCTGTTGAGACAAGCACTGGCTTTAAGATACCTATAGAAAATTTATATAATTTTAAAAAAAAATTTAAATCCAAATTAGCTTTAGATGCAACAGCTTCAATTGGATTAGAAAAAAATCATCATTTATCAGATGTAGCAGCTTTCAGTTCATGCAAAGGTTTATTTGGATTAACAGGTGCTGCCTTCATAACTTACAATTCATCTGCTCAAAATGAAATTAATAGTTTTTACTTGAAATTACAAAACCATATAAATAAAAAAATGACTGGACCCTACCATATTATGTATTCATTGAGCGCTATCTTAGATAATTATAATGATTATCTCTATTCAGTAAAAATTAATAAAGAAAGATTTCTAAAAAAAATGCAAAATCATCTTGCATATCCATTAGTTCATCAGCCAATGCTGTGTACATATGTAACTAAAGAAATTAAAAAGAAAAATAATAAAGTTGTCTTATATGAATCAAGAGCAAAAATTAATGGTTCAATAGTATGCCATCTTGGAGAGGTTCACTTAAAAAGAAAAGCTAAAGGCGATATATTAGATTTAATATATTAAACTTTATTTAAAATAATGTTTTTTTAAAAAACAAAATTTTCAAGAATTTTATTTGATTTAGCTAATGTTATTTTAATTGGGATTTCTTTTATGTTTAGTATTTTTGACACAGATAATCTATGATGTCCACGATTATTAAAATAAAGTTCTCGATTTTTTGTTAGTGCTAATGAAATGTTATCTATAAATTCATTTTTATCATTTTTTTTAATTGGATAAACATTATTTTTTAAAATTGATTCAAACAAATTATTAATTTGTTTTTCTCTTCCAATTATAAATTCATCAGCATTTTTAAACCCTCTATCTTGTAATTTGTTTTTTTTTATAAAATTATAATACCTCTCTGCAAATTTTGACTTTTTCCAATTTTCTTTTCCTAAATAATGATTAAGTAATGATTGATATTCATCAAGTTTTGAAAATAAAATTCCAGGATTATTATCCCAGCTCGAATTAATAATTCTAATATAACCATCTGGATTTTCATAAAAAACACCTCTATCTTGACCCGCATGAGGATGGGATTTATCTGCTGTAAATTGGGTATAATCACAGTGATTTGATGGAGCGATACAGTGCTTGACTAAATTAGGAGAAACATAAAATATTTTATATCTTGTCTTCTCAATTATATTTTTCATTAAGAATAGAAATTATTATTAGAAAGATTTTCAATTTAAAATGTTTAAATTAAATTAAACTTTTACCTCCATCAATTAAAATATTTTGACCTGTAATATGTCTGTTATTGGTATCACACAAAAAAATTATTAGTTTGAAAATTTCTTCAACAGTACATAATTTTTTCATTGGTGTATTTGCAATTAATCTTTTTCTTAAGTAGTTAGGAATATTATTATCAATTGGGCCTGGAGAGATCATATTAGAAATTATTCCATCTTTTGCATATAAGGTCGCGAAATATTTGTTTAAACCAACTAGTCCATGTTTAATTACAGAATATGAAATTGGTTTTAAAAATTTTCCTTTACCAGTTTTATATATTTCGTGATTTGGCGATAATATACTTAAATCAGATCCAATATTTATAATACTAGCTCCATTGTTTTTTTTTAAAATATTTACAAATGTTTTTGTAATTATATATGCACCCTTAAGACCAACATCTAAATCTTTTTTCCAATCCTCTAAATTCATTAATTTAATTTTTTTTGTTTTTTTAACAGGAGGATTATTTGCTGCATTATTAATAATAACATTAATTAAAATTTTTTTTTTTTTTAAAATATCATGAATTTTAATTACTTTTTTCTCGTTTGTTATATCTAAAGAAAAAAAATGTTTATTATTTTTGAAATTTATTAATTTTTTTTTTAATAAATTCATTTTTTTTTTATCTTTATCAATACATATCAAATCAAAATTCAATTTTGAAAAAAAATAACAAAGATTGGTACCCAAATATCCTGCAGCACCTGTTAATAAAATTGTTTTTTTAGTTATCACAAGATCTGACCTCCATCCATAACAATATTCGAACCTTGAAAAAAATTTCCATCATCACTTATTAACAATTTACACAGTGCTAAAATTTGGCTAGGTTTACAAAAAGAGTTGAGTGGCACATTATTTTTTATATATTTTAAAATTTTTTTCTCATTAGTTTTTTTTTTTAAATACCAATTATTGTTTTTATTTAAAATATTACCTGGTGAAATTATATTAAGCATAATATTAAATTTTGATAATTCTTTTGCCTTAATTTGACAATAATGATTTAAAGCGGATTTAGCTGTTGAATATTCAATAGGGGCTTCCATTACTTTTATTGCTGCTATTGAGGAAATAACAATTATTTTAGTAGATTTATTCTTATAAATTTTTTGATATGAATTAATAGTATTTGTAACTGTTAATAAATTTGATTTAAAAGAATTCAAAAATCTCTCCTCAATATCTTTACCTAATTCTTTTTTACTTTTGCCTGTACAGATTATCATTGCATCTAATTTTGAATATTTTTTCTTTATTAATCTAAATACATCCATATTCATTTTTGCATTAGAAAGATCTTTACATTCAAAATTATTTTGTTTTTTTTTTCTACTTATTCCTAATATGCTATTTTTCTTTTTTAACTCTCTAAAGATGTATGAACCAAGGTTTCCATTGGATCCAATAATAACTATTTTTTTTTTCATAAATTCATCAACAAATAATCTATATACTCTATATTTGTTTGGATTTCTTTAATATCTTCATTGTTTTTAGATCTGGCCGGCTGCAAGTTAAAGTCATAGTGGTTTTTACTTTTCATTAAAAAAATAAACATTTTTTTAAAGTCTGCGTTACCAAGACCAAATCTAACAGTAGAACCATTTTTTATTCTATCTTTTAAGTGAATATTTTTTACAAATTTGAAATATTTTTTTTCTTTATCAAAAGTATAATTTTTAGAGGCACTATTTCCAATGTCATAATTTATATAAACTTTATTTTTCATCTTTTTGATTATGGAAAGTAATATTGTTGGCTTTAAATCTGTTTCGATTAATATAAATAATTTATTTGAAATTTTTTTTCTTACTTCATTTAAAATCAAGATAAGTTTATCTTGTTTTAATTTTCCATTGGGTGAAGAATTTTCTAAGAATGGAAATATTAAGTGTTTAACACCAATTTTAGATGCATTTTGAGATATAATTTCAATTTGACTTATAAATTTTTTGATTTTTTTTTTGGAAAATTTTAAAGGATTTTCTTTCACTATAAAATCTAGATCTATGGATCTGCATTTTATTTGATTTTTATTTAAATGTTTGTTTATAATTTTGTATCCATTAATTTTACAAATAGGATTTTTCTGTAAATTATCTGCAGATACAACCCATTCAATAAATTTTAATTTTGTAAATTTAAATAATCTTAACTCATTTTTCCAATTTTTATCTGGGAAAATTTGTATTCTTTGATTAATTTTTTTTAAATGCCTCCCCTGAGTTATTGAAAGTTTTTGTCTAAATTTTTTTTTATCTATCATTTTTTAATGATTTGAAAACACTAGTTGCAATTTTCCAATCTTCCATATCATCTATATCAAAATTTTCTAACTTAGATATTTCTATCCCATAACCATTTTTTGATAAATTTTCCTTAAAAATTTTATAATTAATGAGATCAGAGGGTTTACCCCATCTAATATTGAATATAAATGTGTAAAAATTTTTTAATTCTTGTCTATTGAGTTTTAAATTAATAAACTTTCTTTTGTTTATAAATTTAATTTTTTTATTATTAATAAATAATTGTTTAAACGCAATATAGTCACCATCAACTTTTGAATAGTCTGATATAATTCTTTCATAATTATATTTTTTAAAAATTCTATAGCTTTTTTTGATAAGTTTTGAATTTATAAATGGATTATTGTTTAAAACACAAACCACTGAATTATCATCATTAATATTTAATTTTTTAAAAATATATCTATGGGTTTCAAATTGATCTGAATTTGCTCTAGCTAAATTTTTTGGTCTCAATCCAGGTATGCAAATATTATACTTTTTTCCAATATTTTGAATTTTTTTTGAGTCCGTAGAAAGTATTACTTTATCAAAAACTTTACTTTTCAATGCTTCTTCTATAATCCAGCTTAACATTGGCTTACCTGCAAAATTCTTGATATTTTTATTTTTAATGGTTTTTGAACCACCTCTGCAACAAATTAAGCAAATTTTATTTTTCAAGTTTTTTAATTTTTTTGAGTTCAGTGCAACAACTAGAAATTATATAATTAAATTCTTTATCAGACATCCAAACATGAGAAGGTATAGAAAACATGTTATCATAAAAATTGTAAGTATTCTTTAAATTAGTATTTGATTTATATTTTTTTTTAAAAAAATGGTATTTATCAAGTGGATGATATTGAATTATGAGCTGGATACCATACTTCTTGCTCATAATTTCAATAAATTTATCTCTTTTGAAGCTAACTTGACTTTTATCTATATAAGCTGGAAGGAGATGATAAGAATTATAAAAATTTTTTTTATTTTTTTGAAATTTAATGAATTTAAAATTTTTGAAAGAATTAATTAATTTTTTTGCTCTTTGGTTTCTTAAATTGTTCAATTTTCTAACTCTATCTAGTAAATAATACCCTGCGCATGCTTGAATTTCAGTCATAGGAAAATTAAATGGTGTAACTCCTTTTAAATCTTCATAAACATCAACCATTGCCGGTTTCCAATATTTTTTTTTATTCTTATATGGTCTATGTCCGTTATGTTTTAATCCAGGCATATATTGCTGAAATTTTTTATTGTTTACTACAAGCATTCCACCTTCTCCAAGAGTGGTCATATTCTTTTGTTGATGAAAAGAAAATACAGCCATATCTCCAAAAGTTCCAACATATCTGTCTTTAATTTTTGAACCAAGTGATTGAGCACAATCTTCAATTAAAATTATTTTTTTTTGATCACAAATTTTTTTAATTTCAATTATTTCACATGGTAAACCGTATAAATGAACTGCAAATATTACCTTAGTATTTTTATTTATAATTTTTTTTAAATGCTCGACATCGATCGTAAAATCATCTTTATTAATATCAACCCATTTTATTTTAACTTTATAACGAGTGAATGGCAATGCAGAGGCACAATAGGTGTGAGATGGTATAATTACTTCATCTTTTGAATTTAGTTTTAAAACACTTGCAGCTAATTCAATTGCACTTGCGCCGCTAGTGACTCCATAGGCTTTACCTTTAGAGCGTAAAAATTTAAGAAATTTATTTTCAAACTTTTCTAACCATTTACCTTGAGTTAAACATTCAGATTTATCAAGTATTTTCATGATCTCACTTTTTTCTTTTAAAGAAAAAAAATGTGATCTTGGGCTCCATGGAATTTTAAATTTTTTTATCATCTAAATTACTATTAAATAATGATGTTTATTTTGTCTAGTAATACATATTTTTTTACAATCATTGAAAATTTATCAAAAAAACAAAACTTTGTAGTGATTTTTTTAAGAAATAATAATTAATCATAATTAAAACTTAATAATTTGTTCTAAATTTTTTATAAATAATGTATATTTTAATATATCTTGACCTTTAATTTAAATTATCTTCAATTTAAAATTAGTAATTTAAAATATTAATGATCGATAAAAAGAAATTTGAATTAATTCCGTACTACAATAATTACATATCTTCTAAAAAAAAAAATAGTTTAGATAAAGATGTTATTCACAACATTAAACAAACTATAAAAACAATAGTTACTTACTGTGACGCAGTTTTAATTCAAGAATGCAAAGATTTTAGAGATTTTAGTGGAAGAGATGTCGATACTTTTTATTTTAAAAACAATAAATTTTTAAATATTAAATATGATGAAAATGTAATTTTGAATGAGAGAGAAGTAGGTTCCTATAGATTTTTAATTAACGATAAGAATTCAATAAATTTTATAAATTTGGATGTTGAAGATTTGGCAATTTTTTCACCATTTACAAAAAAAGAAAATCTAGAACATTTTAATCAAGCATTTGAATGTGATAAAACTGGCTTAAAGCATTTTAGACCAAGATCAATAGTATTATATAAAATAATTAAGTATTTTTCGCAGGGAATTATTTTTTCATACGAACAATTATACAAGCTCAAAAAAATATTAAATTCATTTGATGAAGAAGACCTAAAATATATCTTAAATAAAACTTCAAAAAATTTACCTAAAGAACATATTTGGATAAAAAAACTAATTGAAGATGATTTTCAATCTTTTGAACAAGATAAAGATGTAAGAAATTTTTGGTTTAAAAAAAGGATTATTCGACAAAACAAAAGAAAAGTTTTTGCTGGAAAGATAGAATTAAAAAATTTAATTAGGTCAAAAAAATTCATTAAAGCACTTATTTTTGGATCTTATGCGAAATGGCCTAAAGATCATAATCCCATGCCAGCAATAGCTATAGTGGGAAATGATGGTGCTGGAAAAACAACTATTTGTGAAAATGTAATTCGAAATTATCATAAATTGGATCCTGCTTTTATAAATATGAAGTCAGATGTTCCATTATTTTTTATTACAAAATTTTTAGTGGGACATATTAGAAAAATTTTAAATATTAGGCTTATAAAGAATATTTCACTATTGAGGGATTTATTTTTATTTATGGGCCAAATGATTGATATATTTGATCAATACATAAAATATAGAATTGGTATGGCTTATGCAGACTCTGGTTTTGGAATTACTATATTTGAAAGATATATAACGGATAAATTAAGGGGAGAATTTCCAAATATTAAGAATAAGTTTTTACCTTTAGAACAATTTTTTCCTTTACCAGATGGTTTTTTTTATATCGACGTAGAGCCTAAAGTTACTTTAGATAGAAAGATGAATGATAATCATACCTTGGAAGAAATGATAAGCAAAAGGGAAAACTACAAAAGTCTTTTAAATGAATTTAATGAAGTAAAAAAAACTAGTGCAGAAAATAATTTAGAAAAAAACTTAAAAGAATTTAAAAATTATATTTTTGAATTATCTTTTAAGAAAAAAAATCAAGTCAAAGAAAACTTAAAAATTAAAAGATGTATTTGGAAAAAAAATAGAAATAGAAAATTAGCAGGAAATCCTGAAGATAGATTTCAAAAGGGAAGTTTCCTATAATAATTTTTCTATTTTATTTTTTAAGATGTGCTCTTAACTTTTCTGCTATTGGTATTTCGTCATCAATAATTCTTTTAGTTCCATCACCCATAACTTTCTCAATTTTCCTAACAGTGGGCACAAGTTCTTTTAAACCTGGGGGACCTAGTGAAGCAGCTTGATCGGAACCGTACATAGCTCTATCTAATGTAATATGTCTTTCAATTGATGAAATTCCTAGTGCAGCAGCTGCTATAGACACAAATAAACCCGTCTCATGTCCACTATATCCAACATCACATTTAAATTTTTCTTTTAAAGTTAAAATAGTTCTTAAATTTGCGTCCTCATATTTCATCGGATAAGTTGACACACAATGCATTAACTCAAATGGACAATTTTTTTCTCTAAAAATATTTACTGCTTTCTCTATGTCATTCATTGTGCTTAATCCAGTTGAAATAAACGTATGTTTTTTTTCATCAGCTACCATCTCAAGCAATTCAGTGTTAACCAACATTGCTGATGCAATTTTGTTAAACTTACAATTTAATTCTCTTAAAAAAAGTTGACTATTTAAATCCCAAGCAGAAGCAAACCACTCAATACTTTTTTCTTTACAGTATTTATCTATTTCAAGATAATCATTCTTATTAAACTCAAGACCTAATTTTTGATCTCTTTGGGTCTTGCCCCATGGACTTTCTCTGAAACTATCTAAAAACTCTTTTGTATAAACACTATCTAGGTCACGTTTTTGAAATTTTACTGCGTCACATCCAGCATTAACTGCTAAATCTATTAGCTGTTTGCATATCTTCATATCTCCATTATGGTTAATTCCAATCTCAGCAATAAAAAAAATAGACATAATCCGCTTGTAACTTAATTCACGATATATTCAATATTTAAAAGTAATAAAAAATCTTTTTTTAATCTTAATTATTTATCCTCGGGTTATCTAGAAAATATTGATGGATACAATTATACTTTTTTTTAGCAAAAAATTATAAATAACTATTTTGAACTCTTTATAAAAGTTATTAATTTCATAAAGATTATAACTTAATTAGGCTAAATCCTTTGAATAATTTATTATACCTTTTGCGAGCTTCATTTATATTAAATTTGGCAGTTCTACCATTTTGCATTCGCTTATATCTTTCTAATGCATAAATAGAAAAATAAATATCATATTTACTTTTTATATCATTATGTAAATTAGGGATATATTTTTTAATGAATTTTAGAATATATCTTTTTATTTGGAAATAATCATAAGATCGTCTTTGAAACCAAGGAATGAAAAAATTCATTACATCAAAAAAAATTGATCTTACACCCAAACAATCCCAATCAATAACATATTCTAATTTACCTTTTATTAAAAATAAGTGTTCAAATTTAAAGTCTCCATGAGTTAAAGAAAGACTTATCGTTTGTTTGGGATCTTTTTTTAAAAAATTAGTATAAACACTTATTATTTTTGAGTTGAGTTTATCTACTTTATAATCAAATTTATTTTGACTTAAATAAGTAGATATTTTTGTTTCAGAGTTATTAAGTAAAGATAATTTATTCACTAAAAATGCTACATTACTTAGTAAACTTTTACTAAATTCAGATAAATTATTTGGTATATAAATTTTACCCTTAGCTAATTTCTGAAAAATAATTTTTCTTAATATATATGTTTTTGGAAAAAATTTTAGTTTATTGATTTTATAGTAATACACTTTTTTAAGTGTCGATTTAATTTTTTTGTTTTCTTTGTAAAGTATTAATGATTTATCTAAATTTATATATTTGTAATCTTTGTTAAATTTTGTCTCAATAACAATATCTATATTTTTTTTACTTATTTTAAGGGGAAAGTTTATTTTTTTATAATTATTACTTTCATAGATTTTTTTTATTTTAAAAATTTTATAATTTTTTTGATTAGAAATTATTGATATACATTTTTTAAGTTTTTTTTGAGTAATATTTTTTTTTATGAAAAAAATTTCATCGATATTTACAAACATTTTTAATTGCAACTTGTTAACTTTATTTAAAAGTTTTACCTTTAATATTTTTATGTTTTTTTAAGATTTTTTTTTCAACTTCGTTAAAAATAAAATGACCTAGTAATATGTGGGTCTCTTGAATTCTTGCTACATTAGAGCTTTTTATTATTAAGCTTAGGTCGGTATCTTTTTTTGCTTTTCCCCCACCATTTCCCAAAAATCCAATACTAAAAATTTTTTTTCGTCTTGAAGTTTTCAAAACTTCCAAAATATTTTTTGATTGACCTGAAGTACTAATCACAATTAAAATATCATTTTCTGACCCAAGAGCTTCTAAATTTCTAGAAAATATTTTATTAAATGAAAAATCATTACCACATGCCGAAATAGTTGATACATCTGTAGCTAATGAAATAGCAGGTATAGGCATTCTATTTATTTTTGGATTTAATCTAATTAAAAACTCAGCAGCTAAATGTTGTGCATCTGCAGCAGACCCTCCATTTCCACATAAAAAAATTTTCCCTCCTTTTGATAATTTTTCAAATATAGTATTGATCGCTAAAGAAATTTTGTCCTCAATTAAAAGAAGAGATTTTTTTGCTCTAATTGAATTTTCGATAGTTTTTTTAAGATCAATTTTGTGCATAGTTTATTATATATTTTAATAATATAATTTTATTATATTTAAATTGATATATTTAAAATATAAATTTAATTTTTTTCAAAATTGCAAATGAACTATAGTTAATTTAGAATATTTTAATTATAAATTTTGTAAATCTTGTAAAATTTAATCTTTTAATAATGAAAAACTATTTATCACGACTGGGAAAAAACATTATTTATTTACTAATTTTTATTTCATGTTTTTTTAACTTACCTAAACTCTGTGCATTTTTGATAAAAGTTTCACTTTTTAAACCTAAATTTTTTAGACAAAATAAACCAAGTAAAAAAGTTTTTATCGTACTAAACAGAAAGATAGGTATTAGAGATTTAGAAATCATTCATAAACACACAAATTTTAAATTTGAATTTTTATTTTTAAAAAGAAGTATTGTTAGAATTCCTTTGTTTTTTTTTAGAAATAAAAAAAAATCTATATTTAATAATTATATCAATCCCGTGACTGAAAAAGACTTTTTTAATCAAAATGAACGTGACAAAAAAAATCATGAAAAATTTTGGTATGATGTTATCAATAACTTAAAAAAGTACTTTGTTAATAAAAATTTAAATTTTATAACTTTTAATTATACTTACTTTGCAGAACCTGCATTATTTGCAGCATGCAAAAAAAATAATATACCGGTAAAGTTATGGCATAAAGAAGGTGTTATAACTGATGGTGATGCAGCTTACCAAACAAAAAAAAGATGGATAAAATTTCGCAATGTATTAAAAAATTTTACAAGCATTTCAGTATACAATGAAATAATAAAAAAAAAATTAATTGAAATTTCTAAAGAAAATAAAAATAAAATAACCGTAAATGGATGTCCTAGAATATTAGATTATCTCCCCAAAAAAAAATATTCTAGAAAACCCAAAACTATATTGTTATTGTTTTTTAACAACAAAAGAGGAATTCCAGATACCTCTAAAAATAAAAATTTGAATTGGAGCAAGTCTCAGTTAAATGTTATTAAACTTTTAAATGATTTATCAAAAAATAAACATTTTAAAATAATTATTAAAGTAAAAAGTAATTATAAAAATAACATTAGAAATCTTGTGGATAGAAAAATCGAAATATTTAGTTATGGTACAGCTGAAAACTATATTTATAAAGCAGACATTATTATAGGCCACAATTCATCATCTACAATAGAATCTATTATTAATGGAAAATATGTTATGGTTCCTTTTTTCGAAAAAAATATTAAATTAAAAAAATATTTACTTAATTTTAATAAGAATATTATTTATACTTCAGAAGCTAAAATGAAAAAGAAAATTATAAATCTTGCAAATCATAAGTCTTTTTTTCCTTTAAATTATATGAAACATAATAAGACCATAAATTATTATCTTGGAAACCCAAAAAACGTAGTGAAGAATTATTCAAATTTTTTAAATAATTAGTAGAGTAAATTTTTTAAAAATTAATTAATTCTAACAATCTAGAAACCGTATATATTTGTTAGTTGGTGTAAATATTTTTATAAATCGGTTTAATTTAATATTTTGTTAAGGTCTTCTTTAAACACTCTTACATTTTTATTTTTTAGTAATTTGCCAGGAATTTTTAATTTTATTTGTTCTAGTTCTTGAATTAACATTTTCATTTGTAATTTATATTGACTGTATGAGGGAAATACACTTTTATCAATTATAATACCAAACATACCTTCTTGAGAATAAAGTCTAGCTCCTTTATTTTCTCCTACTCTATAAGATGTATTTCCTCCACATAATGCCCCAATTAACTCAATTGCGACTCCTAAATAAAAACTCTTGAACCAAAAGTGTTCATTTGCAAATGTATTTAGAAAAGATTTTTTTTTTAATAAAATTTTACTTTTATTTGTTGCACTCAAATTTTCATCAAATCCAACATCAAAATTAAAGTTTTCTTGATATTTATTTTTTAATCTAATTGAATTAGTTGCTACAGTTGAAGTTGAAGAGTCATAAATAAATTTACTACCTGGAATACCTATTGCCAATGGATTAGTCCCTATAACAGCTTTTTTAGTTTTTTTTATACCTTGTGTTGGTGCAGTATTTTTTAGTAATATAATTAGCTGATTTTTTTTTATTATTTCAGGACAATAAACTCTTAAAGCGCCAACTTTACCAGGATTTTTTGCAATAAACATTCCAAAGCCTTTTTTTTGTGCTATCTCACTCGCTTTTGTTAAACATTTAAAAGTATTCATAATTCCTACAGCTCCATCAGATAGCGCTTCTGAATATATATAATTTTTTATAATCTTATTTTTAAAATGAATTTTTTTTTGTTTAAGAAGTGGTTGAACAGAATGGACAAAATAATGAATCCCATGGGTAAGGATCTTCATTTTTTCAGCTCTAACAATTAATTTTGCAAGAATTTTTGCAGATTCATCATTTAAAAATTTTTTCGATTTCCTAAATATAATTTTTTCAAGTTTTGAAGTCGAAATATTAAGATATTGTTTTTTCATAAATTTTTTAAAGATTTTTAAATTTATTGATTTTAAATTTATTTTTTAACGCTTTCTTTAATTTTTCGTAATCAATTGGATTATCTAGCTCAAACCAATGTTTTTCCTTTACATATTTAACTTTTAAACATGATTTTCTTATAATATCGCTATAAGCCGAGGCAGGAAAAAGGTTTTTTTGTTTACTACTTATTAGTTTATCAACTTTATGAAATAGTAATTTTGAATCTCTACTACAAAAATAACTTATTTGGGCACTTTCAGTATTTGAATTTTTTGAATCTATATTTTTGCTAATATCTTTTACATTACCATTTTTAGTTATTAAATTCATTTCACCTAATTTTACTTTTTTTCTTTTGATGCCGTAAGTAAAAGATTTTTTTTTGTTTTTTTCATTAATGTTAAAGTATTTTTTGCTAATTAAAATATCCCCATTAATTAAAAAAAAATTTGAATTATTGAGTTTTTTTTTAGATAAAAAAAGTGAGTATATAGAATTTGTTGTGTTATATTTCTTATTTAAAATAAAATTGGCTTTTCCTTTAAATTTTTTTTTTATTTGATCTGATCTATATCCTACAACAACATAAATATCATTTATATTATTTTCATTTAGACAATTGATAAGATAATCTAAAATATTTGAGTTACCAAAATTTAATAATATTTTTGGTTTTGTGTTTGTTAGGGGCTTAAGTCTTGTCCCTTTTCCAGCTGCTAAAATTAATGCTTTCATTTACTGACTTTATTCTAATTATTTTTTATAAATATGTAAAAATTTTTTTTTTATTTTATTATATTTTTTTTCTTTTGCTTCTACCCATTTAGTTTCAGACGTGTCAATATAAATTTCTTTGTTTTCATGTTTTCTTGATGTGTTGTATTTGAGTGATAAAAATTTTCTTTCATCAATTGACAAATTTATATCTATTTTTTGTAAAAATTTTTTACAATAACTGTAGTTTTGATCAGCTTTTTCAAGATTAAAAATATTAATCTTTTTTTTATCAATTTTTTTACACTCTTGAAAAATTTTTTCTAAAGTTTCACTTACAAATAATGATATTTTTTGTATTTGTGTTAACTCATTAATTTTTTTTTTACTTAAATTTATGTATCTTCCATAAAAATGGTTTGGATAATTTTTAAACTTTTTTGGAATTTTATTTTTTTTATTAAAATAGAAATTTTTGTCTTTATACCAATTCTTATTTTTAAATGATTTAATTAAATGTTTAAAAGTAGGAACTAAAACAACAATTTTATTTGGTTTTAGCTCTTTATCTAAAAAAGCTAAACCATGCGAAAAATAAGGGCTTGATATATAACTTATATTATTTTCTTCCCAGTCATTTATGGCTTCGCTTTTAATTATTTTAATCATGGAATTATCAAATGATTTATCATTAAAGGATCTAAGATATCTAAAATAAGACTCTTTAGTTCTGTTTCTTTCCCCATAAGCATAGGCACCCTTTGTTGAGTTAATTATGTCCGCTAACCACTTACCACCACCTCTTCCTACTTGGGTTGCTATTATCAATTTTTTATTTTTTTTTAATTGTTCATATTTTTTATTAATGAAAACAAAATTTTTTTGAATAAATTTATTTTTTTTTTGTTTTTTTTTAAAAAGCCAGAAATTAAATAGATATTTTAAATAATTAATTTTGAATAGTGATATACTGTTAATCATAGAAATTTACTAAAAAAATTAAAATTTTTGATTGAAAATTTAGTTTTATATTTCATTAAATATTATTTATTATTACAATTTGAAAATTATTAAATTTATTAAAAAAATTAAAATTTTTGATTGAAAATTTAGTTTTATATTTCATTAAACATTATTTATTATTACAATTTGAAAATTATTAAATTTATTAAGTTTTTATATCGTATATAATAACATGCTTTTTATTCAATTTTTAATTAGAACAAAAAATTTTATTTTTTAAATTGATACAATCTAATATTAATTTTCTGCAAAAATGGAAACTATAAAAAAACTATTATTTCTGCTTACATCAAGTGAACGTAAACATGTGATGCTATTATTGTTTATGATGTTAGTAGTGGCATTGCTAGAGATGTTAGGTGTAGCATCTATTTTACCTTTTATATCAGTGCTAACTAACCCTGATCTTATAGAAACAAATTCTACTTTAAATTTTATGTTTCAAAAATCAAAATTGTATGGAGTTGAAAACAGCCAACACTTTCTCTTTGTTTTAGGATTAATTGTGTTCATATTACTAGTTGTATCACTTTTGTTCAAAGCTGTTACGGCTTATGTACAAGTTAGATTTGTTCAAATGTTTAATTACTCTATCGGCAAGCGATTAGTTGAAAATTATTTATATCAGCCTTATAGCTGGTTCTTAAATCGCAATAGTGCTGAGCTTGGAAAAACTATTTTATCAGAAGTATCTACAGTGGTGAGTGGGGGTATAAGGCCTTTGATGGATTTGATATCCAAAGCAATAATTACAACCACGATTGTTACATTATTAATAATAGTTGATACAAAATTAACCTTAATAGTTTGTTTTTTTCTAGGAGGAATTTATGGAATTATATTTTATTTTATACGTAGTTTTCTTGATAAGATGGGTAAAGAGCGCTTAAAAAGTAACCAGTCACGTTATATTGCAGTGAGTGAAGCATTTGGCGCAAGTAAGGAGGTTAAAGTTGGAGGATTGGAAGAAACCTTTATTAAACAGTTTTCTCACTCAGCTAAAAATTTTGCTAGAACTCAAGCTTCCGTGTCTGTGTTAGAGCAATTACCTCGTTTTTTTTTAGAGGCTATTATTTTTGGGGGAATGTTAATAATAATACTTTCAACCCTTAATCAGTCAGAAAGTTTTATTAGTATTTTTCCAATTATAAGCTTATATGCTTTTGCTGGCTATCGCTTGATGCCAGCTATTCATAACATGTATTCTTCATTCACACTTCTTACTTTTGTTGCTCCAGCACTTGATAAATTATATGTTGATATAAAAAAACTAAAACCTTTTAATAAAAATCAAAAAGAAGAAGTATTATCTTTTAATAAACTTATAAGACTAAAAAATGTAAGTTATAGTTATCCAAATTCATCGAGGACTACCTTACAAGAGATAAATTTAAACATTC
>MDSZ01054406.1_pt1 | contig 16005 bp, 20 predicted proteins | sample 811201 | NCBI WGS metagenome assembly MDSZ01 (sample SAMN05326647, study PRJNA326480) | marine metagenome | isolation source: seawater | place: Indian Ocean: North | collected 2010
ATAGACAGCGGGTGTAAGTACCGAGGTTTCGACCGAGGTATTCAGCCCAGCTGCACTAATCCCCCGAGCATCAAGAATTCACATATTGAGCCCTGTGTGGGCCTCTGTTCAATCAAGCATATCAATTCACACATTCGAAAGAAAGTTGAGCACGACCAAAGCGGAGGGGTAATACCCGGTCCCATATCGAACCCGGAAGTCAAGACCTCCTGCGTCGACTCCTGTACTGTGGTGCGAGAGCCCACGGGAACGATCGTCGTTGTGCCTTCTTTTTTTCGAACATCGCTCGCGATGTTCAAATCCCCGCACAAATAATTATTCGAATACGACCCCAAGAGGGAGAAAAAAGGGGAAGCAGTATGGGAATTTCTTCTGGCGACATCTTGGGACACAGTCAAGTAGGCGTCTATTTGTCAGTCATTGGCGACGTTCTTTTCCTGCCAAAGTCATTGGACAGTCAAGCCATAGAAGAAATTCAAACGGCATTCGAAATCGAAACTCACCCATTCATGGTTGGGGGCTCGTCTTTGATTGGTAGTTTGCTAAAAGGAAATAGTAAAGGAATTGCAGTTGCAGATATTGCAACCGAAGAAGATCTGGATGAATTAACTAGTTTCGGTGACGTGGTAGTCATGCAAAGTGGTGTGAATGCAGCAGGAAACCTCGTTGAATGCAATGAAATAGGTGCAGTAGTTAGTCCAGTAGTCCCTCCTGGAGCTGATGGTGTGGACATGATAGGGGAAGTGCTTAGGGTAAAGGCAGTCAGAACCAAGGTTGCAGGGCATGATACAGTCGGGAGTATGTTAGTAGCAAATTCAAATGGCGCCCTTGCTCATCCAGATATTACTTCTGATGAAGCAAAAATCATAGAAGGTGCTTTGGGAGTTCCATTGATGGTAGGAACAGTGAGCTTCGGCTCACCCTTCGTTGGCTCAGGTTGTGCTGCCAGCGATTCACACGCAATGGTAGGTACCGGGTCAACCGGGCCAGAGATGAATAGAATTGAGGACGCATTAGGCCTGATATAGCCTCAAATAGCGGTAGGGGCCACATGGTCGTCCCCCTTTCCATCAGATTCTCTGACTCTATTCCACACCGACTTCATCAATTCGTCATGATGCTTTTCACAGTATCCAAACCTCTTGTAAGCTTCCCTGAAGGAGTATGCTTTGTTGCCTGTGCTCACTAGGAACCCATCTGGCGATAATCTACTTATGATGAAGCTCCCTTCAGCACACCCAGGATAATCACATTCAGGCATAACAACCCCTGAGGGTTTCTATTATTGAAATCTCTCTAAGACTCCTCAATTTTCTGAGGTTCGATTACCAATAAAGGAGAGTTTGCTTCTATGCTATCACCCGGCTCGCAACTTATTTGTGTTACCATACCAGATATGGGTGCCTGAATTTCATTTTGCATCTTCATTGCCTCTAAGATCAATACCACTTCCCCCTCTGAAACAAAATTTCCATTTTCAACAGAAATAGATACTATTTTTCCTGGGATTGGGGACGAGACAACTCCTGACTTAACCGATTTTCTTGATGCCTTGCGCTTCCTTGGATTTTTAGGTGCACCAGCACCATCAGTTTTGACTGAGAACTCATGCCCATCAACAATTACTCTCCAGACATCCCCATCATTTGTTAGATGCACTTCAAACTCCTCTTCATCAATGATTACTCTCCTCTTGGATGTCATTTAATCACCTTGACGAGCTTCGCTTTGACTTGAAATAGGAAAGGCTCCTACTGCCTGTTGCAACCCTTCGATGATCAACAGACCATTCACTACCGGCACTCCTTTGAGGAGAAGTTCGGAGATAATCGCCTGTTGACTCTTCCAGCATTACTGCCATCATAGCAACTACTTTCAATTTTAGCAGTCTGTTACTATCCATATTTCCCACCTAAAGAGGAATATTGCCATGTTTCCTAGCCGGCCTAACCTCTTCTTTTTCTAACAAGGCACCGAGTGCTTTAATCATAACAGTTCTAGTCTCACTTGGTTGAATGACATCATCCAAGTAGCCGAGTGATGCAGCACGATAGGGGTTTGCGAAAGTTTCAACATAATCATCTACCAACCTCTCCCTTTCTTGTGAGGGATTGCCTGAGGAAGCTATCCTCCTCCTATGAATTATCTGCACTGCGCCCTCGGCTCCCATTACTGCTAATTGTGCAGATGGCCAAGCGACATTGTAGTCGCCCCTGATGTGTTTCGATGACATTACATCATATGCCCCCCCGTAAGCTTTCCTTGTGATCACAGTTAGCTTCGGAACGGTCGCCTCGGCATATGCATACAATAGCTTAGCACCATGCCGAATTATGCCCCCCCATTCCTGACTAGCTCCTGGAAGGAATCCTGGGACATCAACGTATGTAAGAATTGGAATATTGAATGAGTCACAGAACCTAACGAACCTCGCCGCTTTTACAGATGCATCTATGTCTAGACAACCTGCCAGAAATAAGGGTTGATTTCCGACAACTCCAACGGTATGGCCTCCAAGCCTGGCAAATCCGACCACAATATTCCGGGCAAACTCTGGTTGTACCTCAAGGAAAGCCCCGTCATCTACTGTCTCCTCAATAGCCCTCACTATGTCGTATGGCTCCTTAGGATTTGTTGGAACTAGATCATCCAAGGAGTCACAGGATCTATCAACTGGGTCATTTGTGGGTAGAACAGGAGCTCTTTGTAGGTTATTGAGAGGGAGCAATTCGACTAAATCCCTAACCAGATCAAGCGCTGACTCGTCGTCCTCTGCCGTGAAATGAGTAACCCCAGACTTCGTAGCGTGTGTCCCAGACCCTCCTAAATCTTCGAACGAAACTTCTTCGTTAGTTACCGTTTTGATGACCTCCGGCCCAGTAATGAACATGTGTGATGTCCGATCTACCATTATCACGAAGTCCGTAATTGCAGGCGAGTAAACAGCTCCTCCTGCGCATGGCCCCATAATTACGGAAATCTGGGGAATTACTCCACTTGCTCTGACATTTCTGAAGAATATCTCAGCATATGACCCCAAACTGGCTACTCCTTCCTGAATTCTCGCTCCTCCACTATCATTCAATCCAATGACTGGAGATCCGGTTTTCAGAGCCATGTCAAGTATCTTGCATATCTTCAGACCATGCATTTCTCCCAATGACCCGCCATATACAGTGAAATCCTGTGCGAAGCAGTAGACGGTCCTCCCACTTATTGTGCCATGGCCACAAACGACCCCGTCTCCTGGAATCACATTCCTATCCATATCAAAGTCCCTACATCTGTGCTCAACTAGAGGGTCTATCTCCATGAAGGAATCCTCATCTAGGAGTAACTCAATCCTCTCTCTAGCAGTCAATTTACCCTTTGAGTGCTGTGCTGAAACTCTTGCTTGACCTCCTCCAGCTACAGCTTGAGCCTTACGTCGGCGAAGGTCACTGACCCGTGCATCTTCCGCGCCCATGTACCTCCATCTGTCGGGACCTCAATATGTATTCCTGATGATATCCCCCAAATTTGCGTCTGCGGTTGTTTCAAGGAGGGAAACCGGTTCGCGAATGTCGAACTATGAAGATCGTAATGGCGAAACCAGGTCTCGATGGGCATGACAGGGGTGCAAAGGTTATCGCTAGGGCACTGAGGGACGGTGGCCACGAAGTCGTTTATACTGGGTTAAGAAGAACTCCTGAGGAAATATCAAGAATAGTAATGGACGAAGACGCAACAGCTCTAGGATTGTCCACTCTATCAGGTGCTCATGATGTCCTAGTGCCTCGAATATGTGAGTTAATTAGGGAATCTGGGATGGGACATGTCATGGTTTTCCTTGGGGGAATAATTCCCGAGAGGGATCATGAAAAGATGTTCTCAGAGGGAGTAAGAGCTATTTTTGGCCCAGGGTCTAGAACCGAAGAAATACTAGCATTTTTGGAAAAGTCCAACTCCAGAATCGAAAAACATCTGCCGATTGGAGTCTCGAATAACGATGGGTGGCGTTGGAATTGACCGGGAAAGAAAAACTCCTGCAATCGGCCTTTGAAGGTAGTAGAAGGGACCTCTCGAGATTACTTTCTATGATCGAGAGGGGCGAAGAACTCACGATTCCCGAAAAAGAATATGATCCCGACTACATGATTTTGGGCATTACAGGTCCCCCAGGCGTGGGAAAATCTACTTTAGTTGGGAGGATAATCAGCTACTGGAAGGATAGGGGCAAGAAGGTAGCCGTGCTAGCAATAGATCCATCTTCCCCACGTACAGGGGGAGCACTTCTTGGGGACAGGTTGAGGATGGATTCAGCCGATTCAGGTGAGGGAGTTTTCGTCAGGTCACTATCGACACGTGGAAATCCTGGTGGAATCTCTGCTTCCTTGATGGCTATGTCAAGATTGTTGGCATATTGTGGCTGGGAAAAAATCATTATCGAGACTGTTGGTTCCGGGCAGTCAGAACTCAAAATTGTGGCATTTGCAGATAAAATCATTCTAGTCGACGGACCAGATAGAGGGGACATAATACAGGCTGAAAAGGCTGGAATAATAGAGCTTGCAGATTTGGTAGTGGTGAATAAATCAGATGTTCCCAGCGCACTAAAGGTAGCTGAAAATATTAGGTCATCATTCTCTTTTAGCAATCAAAATGACTCGCCTGAAGTAATACTGGTATCCGCCGAGATGAACGATGGAATAGATGAGATGATGAACCTAATTCAGAGCGCCGAGTCACCATTGTGGAGAAGTAGGATAAAAATTAGAGAGAGGCTCTTGTCTCTGTGGGATCACCGGTTAATGTCATCCCCAAAGCTAAACCAAGTCATAGATGATATTGAGACCGGAAGTATTTCACTAGAAGACGGTTTGGAAATTCTATTAGGGTGAAGAGATGAATGATGTGCTTGAAAACTTTGAAACAGATCATGTAAAGCACTCAATCGGGGGCCTTGGAGGGCACGCGCTCAGGAGAGCCACCCACATGATTATGGCCCTTATTCCGTTACTTTACTATTCTAAGGGCCAGGACCTGGCACTCTACGTGGGATTGAATCCCGAGCAGTTGGTAAGCTCTGTCGTAATTGCCATCCTAATGCTGGAAGCATTGAGACTGAAGCTAGGGATAGTTATAATTGGGCAAAGGGAATATGAGGCAAATCAAATCTCAGCATTGGCATGGGGAGGATTCGCAGTTGCATTAGCATTATTGATTTCGCCCGATGATGGGAAAACCGGTTTAGATGCGGGCCTATACGGGATTCCAATAATATTCGGATTAACTTTTGTTGACCCAATAATGGGCGAAATTAAGAGAAAAAATCAGGACCTAAAAAAGGCTATTTACGTCGGATTACTGACATCATATGCAATATGGATTGGATGTCACTTTTGGATTGAAACACCTATCCTAGCATCACTCTTGCTGGCTCCTTTAACTGTAGCCGGGGAAGTTCCAAAACTAAGGTACATTGATGACAATGCGACAATGGTTCTATTCCCTCTCTCTGCGTTGGTAATCTTGCTACCATTCCTGTGATGTAAGGATTAGTCCGGGTTATGTTTACATCCAAATCTGGTTTCCGGGCTTCATGAGCGACCCGGATGGCGGTGAACTGAATCAATCAACGTACGTCATGATCTGGGCCATAGCGTCACTCGCGTCACTTGCAATCTTCATAATTTACTTCTAAACGGATGAGAGACTCTGTTTCCAGAAGCTCAATCTTCCTTGCAATCCCGCCGTCAGCTGAATACCCCCCGATACTTCCGTCTTCGCAAATTACCCTATGACAAGGAACTTCTGGAGCATATGGATTCGAGGCACAGGCATTAGCTACTCCCCGATATGACAGGGGCCTGCCAATTGCCCGAGCTATTTGCTTGTAAGTCCTAACTTCACCACGAGGGATTGAAAGTACCTCACTCCACACCAATTTCTGGAAATCTGTGCCTCGCATTTCATTCATGTTCATCACTGGGAGATTCCATTCTGTAACCTTCATCCATGCCCACAATTTCATAATTGGACGGGAATAAGGCTACAGCAACTCCTCCAATCATACAACCAAGACCAAGAAGAAACTGTCCGGTTATCATCATTTCCAGTGCGATAGCTACTAAAACCAATCCTCCTATATTGGATATCCAAACCAAATTTTTGAACGTGGATAGAGATACCCCAGTAGTTCTATCCGTACGCTTTGGGCCAAACTCTGCTCCGAACCTTATTGGGTCATCCTCGCTCATTAAATCACCTATCAATCATTAGTATCGCGTCTGTCGGGCACGCCAGTACGCACAATTGGCATCCAGTACATGGGTCTCTCAAAACCTTCGCCTTTCTGTTCACCTCTATATTCAGAATTGGGCTGGCTAATGGGGTATCATATAGTTCGATTGCATCATCATCACAAACGATGGTGCACTGGTCACACCCTATGCATTGCTCCTCTTTGACCCAAGCCACGGCATCTTCACCACCCTTCAGTTTGGCCTGGTCTTCTGATTTCCTAGCGTCCAAAAGCATTCTAATCCGACGTTGCTCGGATTTTCTTCTGGCTAGCAAATCTTGAATATCCGTCAAAAGTAACCCCCCTCTTACCGCCTACTATTGATGACACGGTCCACACATCACTAATTTAACCATGTTTCAGTGGCGAGCAACATGAAGGCAACCGACCAGTCTTGGTTTCGTGATCCACTTAGCGTAATTGGGCTCTTTCAAGGTGTAATAATATGGTCAGCGATGGCATTCTTCATCTCCTTGGAGATTGCATGGATCTCTCTCGCTTGTGGAGGAATAATAGGAATTTTCCTTTCGTTGATTGCGCTTGGATATCAGCGATTAGACGTAGCTAGGTTCACATTATATGGAATAATCCTCAACGCTGTGCTATCGTCATATTCAGCATGGGTGGCATTTATTTGAGTTTCATTTTCGACCGGCTTCTACTTGCCTAGCTAAGAAACTCACAACATCTAAAATCTCGAAATCATGTTTCGGGTCTCCTTCGAACTTTAGACATTCGAAGTGAGAAACGCACTTGGGGCAAGAAGTTAGCATAATATCGGCTCCTGTGGCATTGACCTCTTCGAACCTCTGAACTCTTAGAGCCCTGCTGTTCTCATTGCAACTCATCATACTAGAGACTCCACAGCAAAGTGCGTCCTCTCCATGATGTTCCATCTCTACCAGATCTACCCCATCTACACCAGATATCAGGTCCCTTGGCTGGTCATAGATGTTCATTTGCCTGCCAAGTCTACATGGGTCATGGAAAGTTACAGTAACATCTTCTTCTGACCTAAGATTCATGTCAAAGCCGTTTTCAACTAGGAACTCAGTGGTGTGCATAACTTTCATATCATCCAGCTCATAGTCCATAGCAAATGTTCTGAAGCACTCGGCACAAGATGTGACTAGTGTATCAATCCCGCTCTCACCTAGTTTCTTTTGATTGTATAACTTAAGCTTCTCAAATACCTCAGTCATACCTTGCCATTTCTGATCATGACCACAACACTTCAAGAAGTCCCTTCCTAGATATGTCACATCTTCCCCCATCTCTTCAAACAGGGTAAATGCAGATGTGGTTGCGTCTCCAAGATTCATTGTACCCTGGTTCACATGACTGAAAATCATCTCCTGATCCAGATAGTCTACGCATCCAGGGTAGTAACCGATGTTAGAATCAATTGGGTAATCCTCTATCGACATAAAGTCTTCATCGGCTTCCTCTTCTGCTTCTGCAGCCAAAACCGCCTGAAGTACAGTGTGGGGTATCTCTGCAGCGGGTGGCCCTCCAACAATCATGTTCCTCCTTATGTCCACATATGAGTCATAATCCACCAGTTGGGGACAAGCGTTGGTACATGCTGAACATGTCAGGCACGAGTAAAGAGGGACGCCATCGTCCTCATTGTTCCAAGTATTGTAAATGATGTTCAGTTTGTCACCTGCGTTGAAGAGCCTTACAGGACAGGCATCGTCACAAAGATCGCAGCCATAGCACTTGTTCATTTCATACTCATATCCCCTAGCCATACTTCTCATCAGCATGAAGACCAATGCCCCCACTCCCAAGCAAGGAACAAACAAGGAATAGATCAATTTTGCATCCAGGCTCTTCGGATTCTTCTCGAAGGTTGGGTTTTTCATATACATGGTAGACAGTGTCTCCAAATCCATGGTTGACTCTGACCTGACTACTGCAGTACCATCTTCATTCAGAAGTAGTGGCTGATATGATATCACAGAGAAGCTTGTAATGACCTCAACGGAATCATTAATGCCTTGAGAGGTAGTCTGGAAATTCACGGTGTAGCTTTGTCCGGAATCGAGGTAAATGCTTTCTGAAATGCAACCGTCGGCTCTCCAAACTTCTGATCCGGATGAGTCAGTAAGAATGAGGCTTTGAGTGTGTGTACCTGCATTTCTTACCGACGTTCTGAATAGGCAACCTATGTCAGTCGGTACTTCTGATACTCCCAAGTCCTCTACCTCAAACGTAAAACTACTGCTGTAAATCACCTCTGATCCATCTTCCAAACCGAAGAAAGAAGCCCTATCATCTGCGGAATTTCTTCCTGTTTCGCTGTCTGCATGTCCATTATCCCCATTGAAATCAATAATTTTGAATTTTGTTGGTTGGTATATTCCCCATTCAGACCAATGTACGGCAGCTATTACACACCAATCAGCTACATCTTCTCCCTCAGCCAGACTATTCCAAGCAGCCAATCCTTGACTCTCCTCATATGGTATGCACTCATCTTCCCATTGCCCCCAAACATTTCCTTCTTCAACATGTACAAGAGTATCTGATGGTTGAGCTCTGAGGGCATCCAAATCTTCTAGATCGTCCATCGCTCCTAGTCCCCCATAGTCCCAGAATCCATTTTCATAAATGGGCCAGGTTACCACGGAAATCAGAACTGCAGCAATTAGGGAACCAACCGCCACTTGTCTCCCTATGCGAGGGGTTACTCTGGATCCAACAGAGTTGAGTAGGAACTTCCTGGTTGGGAAGTATATCATGGCGAATAAGAAAATTCCAGTAAGTATCCAGGGTACGGCGTTGAAAACTTCTGCTGTCCATGGTGCCTGTCGGCCACACATTAACTCTGAATGTGACCCCAAGAAGCAGTAGTCACTGCGGTCTTTTGCATACAAGTCTAGGAATATGTTGATCGAAAACACCGATATGAACCAAACATGGGCGAGGTAGACTGCACCAGCGGTAGCGAACCAAGGGTCCTCTACACCTCTCTTCTCTCTGCCAGGGAGAAATGGTGGCAATGCCAAGATTCCAACTGGAAGCCCGGTAATCGCCGCCCCCCACCATGCAGCATTCCAGTCTATCACGGGAGCTCCTAGGAATTCACCGATAGGGCCAGCAGGAATGACGAACTGAGGTAGATACTCCCCCCATCTGAGATATCCATACGAGAAAAGAACATACCAGTCCGGGAACACGAACCCAGCTTGAGCGAATGGATCTGCGGCACTGTGCAAAGGAGGTGGAATGAGCCACGAATAGAATGCTATAGTCATCACAATGGAAGCGAAAATAATGGTGTCCCTGAGTACTTCTGTGGGCCAAAAGGGATGCCCTGTGAAGGTACGCCTCCTTTCTTTATCAGCTTCTAGGAGCTTATCTCTCTCGCTAATGTATGTGTCAGCGATTCTACCAAATCTTTCAATCATGCCCATGATATCAACCTCAGTGTGGCTCCGCAATTCCTTGTGCCCAAACTATGAACAAGTGAGCAAGAATTAGAGTGGTGACTACAACAGGTAGGATGAAAACATGAAGGAAATACATTCTTGTTACTGTTTGGCCAGTCACTGTAGTGCCAGCAAACATAGCTGTGGCGACCCATCCTCCGATTAATGGTGTGGAGTTGGCCATGTTGATTCCGATAGTGGCCGCGCCAAACGCCAGGCTGTCCCATGGAAGCAGATATCCTGAGTAGCCAAAGAAGATTGTGAAGAACATCAGGGCAACACCAATCAGCCAGTTGAGCTCACGAGGATTTCTGTAGGCCCCAGTAAAGTACACCCTGCACATGTGCAAGAAAACAGCCGCGACCATGAAATGTGTGGTCCAGTGATGAATGGATCTAATGATGTATCCGAATGGGAGTTGGGTCATGATGAACTCCATACTGCTGTACGCAGGAGTTGGATCCCCCTCTCCTCCGGGGACATAGTACAGTCCGAGGACGGTACCAGTAATCACAAGAATTACGAACGCGAGGAAAGAGATTCCCCCGAGGCAGTACAGGGGATACCAGTACCATATTATTCTGAGCTTGTACTTCTCAGCATGCGTCATAGGCATCTGTCTGTGCATACCGTAATATGCATCCCTGCTCATACCCCAGTAGTCTTGAATCCTGAACCTAGTATCCAACCAAGAAAAGGCCCACAGGAATGTCTTCTCGGCCAGCCCCATACTACTTGCACTAGTTTCCACGGCTCGAAGGATGTCCTTCCTCGGCATTTCCTCCCTTTCTTTTCTGAGAGTGAGGGCCACTATTACAACAACTAAAGTGATGAAAACCCAAAGGAACCAAAATTGAATCATCTCATTCACCTCAGTCGCAATACGTATACCAATCCTTAAAATCTGGCAAGGCCTCTATCAAATCTCCGTTCAGTACGAAGGGTATCAGTGGCATCCCCATTGGGGCCGGGCCACCGGCCTTCTTAATACCAATGAAATCGAACTCTGCCCCACTAGATCTGTTTCGTGCCCTATTTTTTTCGATTACTGTTGGGTCAAATCTTGATGAATGGCAGATACAGAATAATTTACTTCCGCCAGAGTCTGTTCCATTAGGAACCCATTGATCCTCGGTAAACTCGTTCGTCACTAGTTGCCATCCAGGGATACAACATAGATGCGTGCATCTGGAGAAAATAAGGATTAAATTGTCATGGATTGAAAGTGTCTCGTACTGTGGGTCCTCATCAAGCTCATATCCCGAGCCAACATATTTCCCATCCACCGTGTAACCGTCCATAAACTGGAATCTGGGTTTGTCTTGAATGAGGTCAGAGCCCTTGTTTTCTTCATGAGGGACGTAAACGGCGTTCACTGGCATTCCCGACCACACACCTTGAGCAGCTGACATCCCGGTCGAGGAACTTGATGCAGCATCTACAAACGATTGGTATGTCATAGGCTCCAAGTGCCTATCCCCGTACCAGACTGAATCCTCAGCCCCGGTTGGAACCCAATATCTGACTGCAGTATCTCCTCCTGAAGAATCTGATTGACCCATAAGGAGTGCAGCAAAACCTACGCTAGTTAGGCCTGCCATGGTAATTACCCCTGCGGCTGTGTTGAAGGAATGTCTCATAAATTGCCTCCTGTCAATCATGTGAATGTCTGAATCGTTACCTTCGGCCCCTTCCGAAGTATCCCTCAGTGTGAATTTCCTCGCCATCTCCTAGACCTCATATTTTTTCCAAGACTCGGGGTCTTTCGCTGTGATGTATTTATTTCTCCTACTCTTCACTATTACTATGTCAGGCATAACGTACTTCATGTATATCATACCCAGTATAATCACTGTCAGGAGCAGCATCCCCAGGAAAAAAGAAAGCATCTGCTGGTCCCACTTGTTGTAAAGCCCGTATGATAGTGATCCGGCCCAGTATAATGACCACACTATCCCCCACAGGCCAACTAGTATGATTAGCCATGAGTCGCCCGAAGGAGATACGCTGGCTCTTACTATTGAGCCAGCTGGGGCCTCGTTGAACACGCCATGCTCTATTGCTGACTCATACGCTTCCTCGGATAACGATATACCGTCCAAGGCATCTCTGGCGTCTTCTACGCTTACCTCCCCAGAGGCTACTTGCCTCAACATCTTCATGACTACATCGTCTTTCATTACTGATCACCCCTTCTCTGATGTTTTATCCTCAACCTCAGCAGGTTACTCCTTCCTTCGTAATGCCTGGAAAATCCGTATCTCAACATTAGTCCGCAGAAAATAATCACAATCACAACTGCTGCGAATCCCAGCAGGCCCAACCAATGTGCCCTCATTCCAGCTCCCATGTGGTGTAAATCTACTCCTTCTTCAACAGGGGCAGGGGGCTCTATGTCCCCATTTCCGACAAACACCGTACGGACCCCGCCAAACTCACCTTCATCCATTGAAGCGCTGAGGCGATTCCACCTATCGAGTTGCGAAGGAATACCATCTCCATTTACGGAATTCCCAGCTAGCCATATGGTCACCACTCCCGTTTCCTCAGGGGGGGCCGTCCATGTTATGTGCCATGTTCTATCTGGAACCTTGGATCCAGAGTTGGTGTGTGTCAGAGAGGTCACATCGTCCTCCCAGTTGTACACGAGGGCCTCTGATCCTTCTGAGGCAGCTAGTGATCCACCGCTAACTCGCATAGAGAACCCCCCGGTATGAGATGCAGTATCTGCAGGAGGGCCTCCGATAATCTGAATTACCATCTCGTATGATTCCCCCGGCTCATAACGGTAAGGAACATCGGTCAGGATTAGAGTAACGGAATTATCCGGCTCATCGGCGTGGCATGTGCATCCTGCTAGAGCGACATCGCCCTCGTTGTTTGCATCCCCTCCTATACCGGTAGGATTTGCCTGAGAGCCTCCTGCAGCCAGAACAGCGACTAAGCTGATAGTCAGCATCTTCCTCACTGTAAGCATACTAGACGCCATACACAACACCTTTGGTGAACAGGCCACCTGAAAGGGGGCTATTAACGTTGCATTGTCGGACTGTCAAACCAAACCCCGAAACGTGCCAATTTGTGACTTCCACGGCCACACCAAGCTAATATGTTGGAGCCCCAAGGCAAACTTATGTCAGGACCACCTTGGAGGAATGTATACGGTCTCACAGATGACCAAATCTCCATGCTTGACATGGCTGAAGACAATATGGAAATGATGAAGCTTGGACTCGCTGAGAAGATACTAACTGCCATGCTTGAAGATGACCCACAATGTATCCCAGTTCTGAATGTCATGGCACACTTTCAAGGAAGATATATTTCCGATTTCGAAAAAGCTGTGGAATACTATGACAGTGTCCTAGAACTCGAACCAGATAATGCCTGGGCGAGAGACGAGAGGAGACGTTACCTCAGATATTCGACCTACGACTAAGCAATTCTATACGCCTGCCCCATACTCGAGGCTCGTGCGAGATGGCGAAGTCCTTGTTGTAGGAGTGGGGGGCCTGGGTTGTCTGTGGGCATTGGAGGCGCACTCAGGATGCCCCGATTTAGCAGAATTGTTGTTGGTTGATGCCGATGAATCGTCATTCGAAGGTGCTAGCTATGCAAATTGCCTTTTTTTAGATTCAGGAGGTGAGGGACGTGGAGCAGCCGCCCTTCCTTCAATGGCGATTCACAGGCTGATGGATGGTATGGAATCAATCTCCGATCTTCTTGAGAGGGCAGAGGTCGTGATTTTGATGGCCGGATTAGGCGGGGGGATGGGGTCAGGAGCTTCTGGGGAACTGGCTAAGATGGCAAAACAATATGGATCTTTGGTGCTCTCAGTTGTCGGCCTACCCTTCGCAGAGCAGCCACTCAGGTGCGCCATCGCAGAAGAAGCACTGCCTTCCTTGGAGGCACACTCTGATGTCTGCATCAGGGTTAGCATGGAGCGTCTAGCCTGGCAATCGAGGAGAAGAAAGACAAACTGGATGTTAGGATCTGGATGGATAGGAGAGCTGGTTGAGGGATTAGTGACTACACTTGCCAGTGTGGGAAGGATCAATCTTGATCTAATGGACATGAGGGCGATAATCAACAAAACTGGTAATGCCACATTAATCGTAGGGACCGGCTCATCTGAGAATCCCAGCTCTGTAGTTGAGATGGCTAGAAACTCACCGTTGAATGATGTTTCTATCGAAGGTGCAAAAGGGTGTATGATTCAGGTTGAAGGAGGGCCTGATATGACTCTCTCCCATCTCACTGAATTGACAGACTCATTTGTATCTCAGATGGATCCCGATTGTCAGGTCATCATGGGAGCCAGGGTAAGCGACGAAATGATTGGAAAACTCAGGCTCGTGGCTGTGGTGAGCGGTATCTAGATTTCATTAATTAACTCAATTACATTCCGACTACCATGGCAAAGCTAAGCAAGGCCAAAAGAGGGAAAAACCGGTGGATAGGAATCACTGTTTCAAACCCATCCATTACTCGGTCTGAAATGAGCAACTTATTGGAATCAGGGTTGCAGGGAATAAGCTGGAAGCTATTTGATTTTTACGAGCATGGAAATCAGAAGCTAGCCATAATCAGGACTAAATTGGAAGATGCTTCGAAAGCTCGGAAAATTATTAATTCAATTGAGGGACTTTCAACCACCACCACCTCAGGTAAAATTAGGTTGGTAAGAGAGAGACTCACTCGGTAGTGAGGTTATTGCCAAACTCCCATTCTAGGCCGTTGGTGGTTGAAAGAGCCTTCCTCTCCCCTCCAGAAACAATTTGTAGGAATCCGTCAGGGGTAATGCCAACGACTCTGCACTCCTTTCCTTTGTATCCTATTCTTTGCCCCCTTGACAGCGATTTAGAAAGTGAATTCCAAGATTCAATTTGCAATAACACTGGGTCAATATCAGGGATTCTGTCATCTTTCTCAATTATCGTTGAAACTCTGGAATCCACGCAGCTAAATACATAATCCCTTGAAAATTCACCTATTGTGTCCCGCCATCCAGGGCACAATAACCCCTCAACCATTCGACTGGCCGAATTAATTCCGATACCCAGCCTGAAGCCCCCATCCGTGCTTTTTGCCTCGATTAGAATTCCGCCGATTTTTCCTCCTCCAGCAGAAACAAGGTCATTGGGCCATTTCAAATCGCAATCAATCAAACCAGAGACTAAAGCCCCTAAGGATATCTGAAGTAATCCAATGGGAGGCAGCTCAGAAATTTCTCTATTTATCCTCCATGAAGCAATCAAATCCCCCTCCTTTGACTCCCACTTGGACCCTCTCATGCCTCTTCCCGAAACTTGGGTGTCGGCAACAATTCTTTGCCAACCCTCAGCGGGAAGGTCAACCGAATAGTCCATCGTGGATTCACAGGAGTCGACCCTGATTGGGGATACTCCCAAGCCAGTTTTCCAAAGGCAAAAAACCCCCAATTTTTCATCTCCCATTCTGCGCGAATCGATAATTCTGCAAGACCAACCAGAGCTGTACCAATCTGAAGGCTTGCTTGGGCTATCAGGGTCTGTCCTGAAAAGAGCAACTACGACAATTCTGTCATTTCCATGGTTCTCTAGGTGTTTAAGTAGCTCGAAAGACCATCCCTTGCCATGAATATCGATCATGGACGCCTCTTCAATTAGTTCCAGTGAGGGTTCTCCCCTTTTCGGCGGTGATAGATAGGGCAGATTCCAGACTACCAGCTCTGCATCATCAGGGATGCGCCATCCTTCCTCTCCCAATCCTCCTTCGTTTATTTTCACAGAGCTCGAGTAACCTAGCTTTTCGATATTCGCCCTGGAGCATGCCACTGCATAGGGATTTATGTCATAGCCATGTACTTTCCAACCCATCTCAGACAATGCCATTGATACAACTCCGGAGCCACAACCTATCTCGATGGCCTTTCTACCCCGGCCCTCGATTTTGGACAAAGTTTTGCAGATTAATTCAGTGTCCTCTCTTGGGGGATATACACTGGGCGCTACGTCAACGTCCCAAGGCCCAAACCTTCCTGAACAGAATCTGATAGTTTTGACTCCTCTCATTGAAATTTCCTACCAGCATCGTTTTTTTGTCAGCAAACCTTATTTGTGCCCCACCTAAATTAGGTTTGCTTCCGGTAGTTCGCGAGGCTAACTGCCCCAGTGCTAGCTATGCATTTCCGGTATATTCAAAAACACCCCTACGGTCCGAGGATAGCCCAGCATCAGCCATGGGCCTGTAGCTTAGTCAGGTAGAGCACCGGGCTTTTAACCCGGTGGCCGGGGGTTCGAATCC
>MDSZ01211406.1_pt1 | contig 16001 bp, 12 predicted proteins | sample 811201 | NCBI WGS metagenome assembly MDSZ01 (sample SAMN05326647, study PRJNA326480) | marine metagenome | isolation source: seawater | place: Indian Ocean: North | collected 2010
ACATGCCACATCATTAACAATGCTATTGACTTGAATAGGCGAAGCCTTCATTTGAAATGCAGGTTTTGATACCGGTGAAAAACCCTCAAGCTCCCAGTCCTCCTCAAACCAATTGTAAGAAAACGATCCGATAGGCAAGGAAGTTGACCAAAGGGGGCCTACACTTAACTCAAATCCAGGAAATCCAAGATCCGGAACTACAACCTCTGGACTGCAAGCCCAATACGTGCACCAGCACCACGGGCAAGACCATGTTGGGCATGGGTATGGAAGCGGGACACATATCTCAGGAATGGTAAAACCTGGAATGACGACAACTTCTGGTATTTCAAAACCGAATTCAAATGCACTCATTAAAAAATCGAAGGATACCACATCATAAGTGTGATTTTTAATATCACCTATTATGGAATACGTCGGTGAAATATCTAGTTCTTCATAGTAACATGGGTATTGATATTCGAGTTGATCTCCAACCTCAAAGGAAATAATGCTTGATTGTCCCGAGGATGATATATTTCCTGTTGAGCCGTCAATAATCGAATAATTCACTGGTAAGGGAAAATCCATTTCGGCATAAATCTTTGGGGTGAAATCAAAACACTGATTATTTGTTATGTTCGCGTCAAAGCTTGCACTAAAAAAATTCCAGCTGACCTCAGCCACCCCTCCTATTTCTTCTGATCCTGAAAGATTTTCTAAAACCGTTCCAACGGCCGCTGCTGGTCCTGGAATATTTGAAAGTATTCCTCCCAATAAATCAAAAACTTCAAGATTCAAATTAAAATAAGTGGAGTCTCCGCATGCATTTAAGTCTCCATCAGAATCGATAGTTGGATCGGTGCTCACATATGGAATTGTAATGGAACCCGATAAGCCAAGAGCAGAAGGCAGGTCAACAGGAAAGAAACTTCCATAATAGACTTGCCATGGAATAAAATTTGGATAAGGCGTAGTTGTTGGGTCCTCTTCTGGTGGCAAAGCATATGGCCAATTACCCGCTGGTGGCTCAGTCCCGCCGACATATGGCGGTAATGCTCCAGGCCCAAGGCACCAAATTCCGTTTTCACCATTGGTGGAGGCTCCAGAACCACTTATGGTTAGAATATTTATGGTTTGTAAACCCGTATCAAAGGAAGGAATGATGGGAAAAGTGACACAGCCAAAAAAGCATAGCTCTGCACTTGCAGCGGCTGCCATTTGAAAATAAAAATCCCAAAAGAATTCACCCGCCGTTGGATAAAGTGTTTCTAACTTCCATTCATCAAGGCACTCATAAGATGTAGAAATAAGCACATTATCACCTTGATCATAAGAAAAGTCATTTGGCATATTTAATTCGATATCAATAGGATAGTCAACCTCAATAGTCCCTGTCGTAAATCCTTCAATACGCACTTCGCTCCCGATTACACCAGAAAAACTACCACTCAACCCTCCACCAAAGCTTTGACCTCCAATTGAGGTGATGCCTGAACTTCCCGTATCATAATTGACATTCCATCCTTGCTCAAACAATGTGATTTCCTGATCGATCGTAAACGGGCTAAATGATGGGCCCCACATATTTTGAACTCCTGAACTAAAATTCACATTATGATTTACGGTCTGTTGTGAAAAAGTACCAAGGGAACAACAAAAAAAGATGATTCCGATGAAAATCTTCCAATTCTTATGAAGAACGCAATTTTTCATTTTCAAATTATTCCAGCATTTTCAGATTAGCAGATGATATACTCCTAGTTATAGGTTCATTTAAAAGTTCTTCCAGATCCATGGGATAAGTGATATTGAGCCACAAAGTGTTTTTGGTATCACCTATAAAAACCATTTTTCGAATAAATGTAGTCCCGTTTAACTCAAACGTAAAGGTCAATTCTTTTCCTTTATCTCCAGAGTTTGTTTTAATATCCTCTCGCGTCTTAAGGATGAGCTTATTTCGTGCAATGTAATCCTCATTTATTGCATCAGAAATCCTAATGTAGTTTGAATTTTCAAGTTGTAGCATCATGATCGCAGCGCTATTTTGAATGGACAAATAGCCATTGAAAGCCGAGGTTGTATCGAACCCTAAAGGCGGAATTATTGCATTGATGTTAGCATCTTTTGTTGATGGCATCTTTTGTGAAAAGCCATAACTAAGAAAAATAATTATTGAAAAGACAAAGGCTAGGACTCCTGTCCGATAAAATACTTTAAACTCCATAAAAAATTTCAACTCTACTAAAATCTAAAGTAAGGCTAAAAAACAATATTATATCATGAAATCTTCATTTAATTCCGTCAAATAATAATACGAAACGAATAATTATTCATCAGAGGCAACAACTGTATATCCGACAGGTACCTCTAGAGAGAATAAGGTTTCTTTATTTTCTAGGGAAAAGAGAATATTAGAAGCTCGGTATCTTAGCTGAACCCCCTCCGAAATAGCAGAAAACTCCATTGGGAAGCCAGGAATGAAATCATTGGTTAATTTATAATCTGACATATCGATGTTTATATCGTTGGTACACCAATATTCAATTTTAAATCCCTTATTCTTCAGTAGCACCTTATAACATGTGTAACCTAAAATAATTCTTTCCTCCTCCTTAAAAACTTCAATTTGGGAAGACGAATCAATGACCACGGGAACTGTTTGAAGGTCTTCTGCATTTGACCGTTTCGCAAATTTACCCATTGGACTGTCCATGAGATTTAATGACTTATTTGAAGTTTTGTCCAGTATCGTTGTGATGTTATATCCTCCAGCCATTTTAAATTCGATACGCGCCAACATTTCTGCAAAGAATATTTTCAATGAACTATTTCTCATTAGGCCAACCTTTTGACGAACCTCTAGACTCGTATCAAGGGCATTAGCAGATATTGTGTATTGCAGATATCCTTCTTTTTGACTTATTAAAAACGCAGGTGAAATGAGAAGAAAAATCAGGACTATTGTTTTCATAGAAACATTTTAGATATTAAAAGTAGTCAAAGATTTACAAGAAAAAATTTGACTGTAGACTATTTAATTTGAACACTTTAAAATAATTCCGTGTTAAAGCTATTAATAATAGAATATTTATTCATTTATCGAATACATAAAAATGATTTGGACAAGTGCCATTAACTCCATTTATCCTTCTTTTTAAGAGGAAATACTTAGGCCCATTTAGGTGCTGTCTTCCATTTTTGTTTTCTGATAAAATAAATCCTTCATTGATTGATTTTAACGTCACATCTTTGGCGGGTAATTAAAATAAACGCCATGATAAGTTTAGTAACGGTACTTGTTCTTTTTGGATACGTTTTATACGGAACTGAGGACATCAGATTGTTTTAAATTCCAATAAAGAGTTTGTCCAAATTCAGATTTAGTAAAAAGATATTCTAAGGCCCTTCTCATCCATTTAATATTTATACCATTTTTCGGAGTTCATAGAAAAACTGAACAATAGAAGGTTTTTATATGTTACCATTAACGAATACTACTTTGGTATTCCACTAACCATACTAAAACCAAAGACTATGAATTTATCTAAAATATGGGCTTCCTACTATCCTGTTATTCTTGCCTTTTTGTCCTTCTTGTATTCCGTTTCGTTGTGGTTTACGGGAAATAAATTAGAAGGTATTTTTGTGGGTATTTGGGTTCCTTCTATTCTCGGTTTTTCTGTGGCGATTCGACAAATAAGAAGAGATACTAACCAAGAAAACAAAGAATGATGGAAAATTCAACCATGTTTATTGTCGGATTCTCCATTTTTGCAGCCTACATGTGGGGATATCTCACTATGATTTACAGAGCGAATAGGGAACAGGAAGAAGAGATGAAAAATAATTCTGAGCAATAACCAAACCTTTTTTTGATTATTGGTAACCACTATTGAGTAATAAGTTCAAATTTAGTACCCTAACTTACTATACCAAAAACTGAAATAGGTCGGGTTTGTCATTCAGGTATTCTCCAAAGAATTTAAACGCTTTCATTCTTTCTATCAACGAATTCAATTCACTTGAATTGCTCAACTCAATGCCAACAACTGCTGGGGCATTTTCACGGCTTTGCTTTTTGGAATACTCAAAATGAGTAATGTCATCATTCGGTCCCAAGACCTTATCAATAAAATCTCTTAATGCTCCTGCCCGTTGAGGAAAACGCACCACGAAATAATGCTTGACTCCAGCATGTAAAAGTGCTCGTTCTTTTATTTCTTCTGTTCGGGTGATGTCATTATTGCTTCCACTGAGGAGGCATACCACATTCTTACCGGCAATTTCGTTTCGATACTGATCCAATACGGCAACAGTCATTGCTCCTGCCGGCTCCACCACTATGGCGTCTTTGTTATACATGTCCAAAATGGTCTGACATATTTTACCTTCATGTACCGTTACTATTTGATCTAGGTGTTGCTTACATAGCTCAAAGTTGAGCGCTCCTACCTTTTTGACAGAGGCTCCATCTACAAATTTATCGATGTATTTAAGCTGCACAGGACAACCTTGCTCAAATGCCTGTGACATGGAAGGAGCACCTAAAGGTTCCACTCCTATGATCTTGGTTTTAGGAGACAGTTCTTTGAATACTGAGGACATTCCTGAAGCAACGCCACCGCCACCTACAGGCAGGAACAAATAATCAATACCCACCTCTGATTGCTGGAGTATTTCCATTGCAATGGTAGCCTGCCCCTCAATTACTTTCTCATCATCAAAAGGGTGAATGAAGGACATCTGATGACGGTCACCATACTTTTTGGCATCATTAAAAGCGTCATCAAAAGTATCTCCAGTCAGGATAACTTCAACATATTTTCCGCCAAACATTTTGACCTGCTCAATCTTTTGTTTTGGGGTCGGTGTGGGCATAAATATGCACCCATTAATCCGCATCTTTGAACATGAAAAGGCGACACCTTGAGCGTGATTTCCCGCACTCGCACAAACCACTCCTTTTTGCAATTCACTTTGAGAAAGGCTGGATATCTTATTGAAGGCACCACGAATTTTGTAGGAACGTACCTGCTGCAAATCCTCCCTTTTCAAGTAAACCGAGGAGCTGAATTTCCTAGATTGCGTGGCATTAATAGTCAATGGTGTTTCAAGGACCACTGATTCCAAATTGGATTTAGCCTCATTAACCTTGTCCAGAGCTACTTTATACATATTCTTGTTGATTTTCAACCTTCGACATCGCTGCTCTTAATCTGCTTCCGACATGCTCAATTGAATGGTTTTCGATGGATTGATTGACCTCATTGATATCGTATCTACTTAAAATGGTCTTAGCTGAGTACGCCTCTCCCATTAGACTCGAGTCTATTTTTTTCATAAAGTCAGAAAGTAAAGGGCGGCATTCGTGGTCGAACAAATAACATCCATACTCCGCAGTGTCAGAAATAATTCGGTTCATTTCATACAGTTTTTTTCGAGCAATTGTATTGGCAATTAAGGGCAATTCATGAAGCGACTCATAGTAAGCTGATTCTTCCTTTATACCAGAATTGACCATCGTTTCATATGCGAGCTCAACTCCTGACTTCACGAATGCCAAGAGCAAGGTTCCATTTTCGAAATATTCAGTCTCCTCATAACGACCCAATGTTGCAGGAGTTTTTTCAAAGCTTGTTTCTCTGGTATTCGCCCTCCATTGTAAAAGGTTTGTATCGTCATTAGACCAATCATTCATCATTTCCTTAGAGAATTCACCTGAAAGAATTTGACTCATGTGATTTTCAAATAAGGGCTTCATTAAATTTTTGAGCTCCTCAGACAATTCATATACTTTTAGCTTTTGATGACTTGATAGACCTCCCAGCATCTTTGTAAGCCCGCCTTCTTTTAACTCTTCAGCCATGGTTTCCCATCCAAATTGGATAAGATTTGATGCACGTCCAGGTGCTACGCCATTTTCTATCATTTTATTAAAAGCCAAAATTGATCCTGTTTGTAGCACACCGCACAAAATGGTTTGTTCTCCCATCAAATCAGACTTTACTTCAGCGATAAATGAAGAATGTAAGACTCCAGCTCGGTGACCTCCTGTAGCGTAAGCGTAAGCCTTGGCCCATTCAAAGCCCGTTCCATTTGGATCATTTTCTTCATGAACTGCAATCAAGGTAGGTACTCCAAACCCCTTTTTAAATTCCTCGCGAACCTCTGAGCCAGGTGATTTAGGAGCCATAAGTATGACCGTAATATCCTCTCGTATTTTCACCCCTTCTTCTACAATGTTAAAACCATGAGAATAGGATAAGGTAGCTCCATATTTCATGAGTGGCATGGCTTTTCGAACCACCTCAGTGTGCTGTTTATCTGGGGTGAGGTTTATTATCAAGTCAGCACTAGGTAGCAATTCTTCATAAGTGCCACATTTAAAATCATGCTCGATGGTATTTTGATAGGATCTTCTTTTGGAGGTTATCGCTTCAGCTCTCAACGCGAATGAAACATCTAAACCAGAGTCTCTCATGTTTAATCCTTGATTCAACCCTTGAGATCCACAACCAATAATAACCACTTTTTTATCCCTTAGGGATGCTATTCCATTCACAAATTCTGAGCTTTCTAAAAATTCACATTTTCCAAGCTGGATTTTTTGATTTTCTATGGTTAAGCTGTTGTAATAATTTTTCATTTTAACTGTATTGTTTGGTTTCTAATTCATTGACCATTGAGGTCAAGGTCCTCATGGGTTTGGTAATGGCTACTCGTCCTGATCTTACAAATTCAAGAATTCCAAAGGGTTCGAGTTCTTCAAAAAGTTTTTGGGTCTCATGCTTATGTCCCGTTTTTTCGATAACAGTGAATTGGGACTCAACACTCAACACACGTGCATGATGTGAACGAACAATATGCTCAGCCTCTCCCCCTTGAAGTAAGATGCTTGTAGGTACTTTAAAAAGTGCTATTTCTTGATGTATTACCTCTTCATCAAGATGATAAACCGCTTTGATGACCTCTACTTGTTTTTCGAGCTGAAGAGTAACCTTCTTAACGGTATCCTCGCTCTCGGTAACCACAATAGTATAGCGATGGATCCCCTTCACCTCACTATCAGATGCAGCAATACTTTCAATATTGATTTTTCGCCTTGTAAATACAATTGTCACTCTATTGAGTAAGCCTACTATGTCTTCTGTAAAAACAGATATCGTATATCTTCTTTTCATTTTTATTATTTGAGTCTGATTTCAGAAACAGAGGCTCCTGTTGGAACCATTGGAAATACATTGTTTTCTTTCCCAACCCTTACTTCAAGGAAATAGGCTCCTTCAAATTCAAGCATTTCTTTGACAGCACTATTTAATTGTTCTCTTTGTGTTACTTTTTTTGTTTTGATTTCGTAGCCCTTAACTATTTGCTGAAAATCAGGATTAACCAATGTGGTAGAAGCATAACGCTTGTCAAAAAATAGCTCCTGCCATTGGCGGACCATGCCCAAAAATTCATTATTCAATACGACGATTTTAACCGGCGTTTTGGTTTGAAAAATAGTCCCTAATTCTTGTATGGTCATTTGAAACCCTCCATCACCAATGATGGCTATAACCTCTCTGTTTGGTGCTGCAAATTTTGCACCTATTGCTGCAGGTAGACAGAATCCCATTGTTCCTAAACCTCCAGATGTAATGAGGGATCTTGTTTGCTTAAATTTAGCATAGCGACATGATATCATTTGATGCTGTCCAACGTCTGTCACCACGATAGCTTTTCCTTTTGAATATTCATTTATTGAGCCTACGACCTCTCCCATGGTCAAGTCTTCTCCATTCGGGTTTAATTCTTGATGGATAACTTCAGTGTATTCCTCAAATTCCAATTTTCTGAATTCATCCAGCCAATCTTTGTGTTCCTTTTCCTCTATCAGATCGTACAAGGCCTGAAGAGATGCTTTTGCATCACCCAAAACAGCTACATCAGCTTTGACATTTTTGTCTATCTCGGCGGGATCAATTTCCAAATGAATCACCTTGGCTTGCTTGGCATATCGAGACAAATCTCCCGTTACTCGGTCATCAAATCGCATACCCACTGCAATCAATACATCACATTCATTAGTAAGCTTATTCGGTGCATAATTACCATGCATTCCAAGCATTCCTACATTTAAATAATGATCTGAATCTAAGGCGGACAGTCCCATGATCGTCCATGCCGAAGGCAATCCGGCTTTTTCTATCAAACGCCTAAATTCATTCTCAGCACCGGAAAGAATTACACCTTGTCCAAATAAAACCAAGGGTCTTTTGGCTGTATTTATAAGACTTGATGCCTCTTTTATCTTCGATAAATTCAATGAGGGACAAGTTACATAACTTCTCATTCCTTTAAATGGCTTATAGCTGAATTCGAGTGTCTCAAATTGAGCGTCTTTGGTAATATCAATTAAAACAGGGCCTGGCTTTCCAGTTCTAGCAATATAAAATGCTTTTGCAATCGCCCCTGGAATTTCTGATGCTTTGGTAACCTGATAATTCCATTTGGTAACAGGCATCGAAATACCAATAACATCGGTTTCCTGAAAGGCGTCAGTTCCTAATAAATGGCTTGCCACCTGACCTGTAATACAGACCATAGGAGTAGAATCAATCTGTGCATCCGCAATTCCCGTAATCAGATTTGTAGCTCCAGGGCCCGAAGTGGCTATGCAAACACCCACTTTTCCTGAAGCCCTGGCATATCCCTGAGCGGCATGTGTTGCCCCTTGTTCATGACGTACAAGCACATGATTTAGCTCATTTTCATAATCATATAAAGCATCATATACTGGCATTATTGCACCTCCAGGATATCCAAAGATCAAATCAACGCCCTCTGCTATTAAAGAATGAACAACAGCCTGAGCACCGCTCATTTGTTTTACTGTTTTTGTCTCTTTATTTGATGTAAGTTCAAGTGCTTCCATTGTTAAAATTTATCTGTTACACACCCTTGTGAAGCTGAAGAAACCATTCTTGCATATTTATAAAGTGAGCCCTTCTTTACTTTCAAACTGGGTTGATTCCATTTTTCTTTTCGCAACTGAAGCACCTCAACTTCAAGCTCAATACTAATCGTATTTTCTACCGCATCAATAGTAATTCGATCTCCATTTTCAACAAGTGCTATTGGCCCTCCGACTTGTGCCTCGGGAGAAATATGACCGACCACAAAACCATGTGTTCCCCCTGAAAATCGACCATCCGTGATTAAAGCCACATCATTTCCAAGTCCAGCTCCAATGATTGCCGCAGTTGGTTTTAACATTTCAGGCATTCCTGGTCCTCCCTGTGGCCCTTCATAACGAATCACCACCACCATTCCTTTTTTAACTTCCCCATTTCGAATACCATCATTGGCATCATATTCTGAATTGTACACTTTTGCTTCTCCCGTAAATGAAAGACCTTCTTTTCCTGTAATCTTTGCAACTGCGCCTTCCGGAGATAGGTTCCCTTTCAGGATTCGAATGTGTCCACTTTCTTTCATCGGATCTTCTATCCTTTTCAATACGTTTTGTCCTGGACGTAACCCTGGAGCATCCGCCAGATTCTCAGCCAATGTTTTTCCCGTCACTGTTCGGCAGTCTCCATGAAGCATTCCTTTACTCAACATATATTTTAATACCGCTGGAATTCCCCCTACATCGTGGAGGTCTTCCATTAAATACTTTCCGCTCGGCTTCAAATCTGCCAGTAATGGTGTTTCATCGGAAATACGCTGAAAATCATCTAATGTGAAATCTATATCTGCAGCATCTGCAATGGCTAAAAAATGTAAAACTGCATTGGTTGAACCTCCCAAAACTGTTACTAATCTTATGGCATTTTCAAGTGACTTTTTGGTAACTATGTCTTTGGGTTTGAGGTCTTTTTCAACAAGATATCTCAATGCCTCACCTGCTGCGACACTTTCTTCTCTTTTTTCCTCACTCATGGCGGGGTTGGATGAATTGTAAGGTAATGACATCCCAAGAGCCTCAATGGCCGCAGCCATGGTGTTTGCCGTATACATTCCTCCACAAGCACCTGCCCCAGGACAAGCTTCCTCAATGATTTTCTTGTATTTGGATTCAGTAATTGTCCCTGCATTCCGTTTTCCCCAGGCCTCAAACGCAGAAACTACATCTAACTTTTTACCTTCATGACAACCCGATGAAATTGTTCCACCGTATAACAAAACACTTGGTCGGTTCAATCTAAGCATGGCAATAAGTGCTCCAGGCATATTCTTATCGCATCCCACTACGGTTACCAATGCATCATAGGACATCCCTTCAACAACGGTTTCCATCGAGTCAGCAATAATATCCCTAGATGGTAATGAAAACCGCATTCCAGGAGTTCCCATAGATATACCATCGCTTACGCCAATGGTATTAAAAATTAAGCCTATTAAATCTTTATTTTCAGTTCCCCTCTTTACGAGCTTCGCCAAGTCATTCAGGTGCATGTTGCATGGATTCCCCTCGTAACCTGTGCTCGCGATACCTACAAGAGGTTTATTAAAATCATCGACTGTAAGGCCAATGGCATGGAGCATGGCCTGTGCCGCTGGTTGTGATTCATCTTGTGTAACCCTCTGACTAAATTTATTGAGTTTCATACTATACCAATTCAAAATTTTTATACTCTTTTTTCTGCACCCTATTTTTGTAGGCACTTGCCAGCTCATATCCCATGGTATGTTCCCATGGCTTTTTGAAAAATTTATAATCGAGACTTCTTATGCCCGCAACCTCGGCAGCAGTTCCAGTAAAAAATGCCCCATCTGCATCGTATACTTCAGTGGGCGTGAAATATTTTTCAATCACCTCAAAACCTAGCTCCTCGGCTAATTCAAAAATGGTTTGTCGAGTTATCCCTTGTAATATGTTTCCTTTAGGAGCTGTATATAAAACATTGTCTTTCTCAAAAAAGAAATTTGCACCAGGCCCCTCTGCTACTTGCCCATTCAAGTCAAGTAAAAGTGCCTCATCATAACCCGACCTTTTAGCTTCATTTGTTGCCAAAATGGAATTGGTGTAATGGCCTGTAACTTTTGCCTCAACAAAGCAGGATTTGGGGTTAGGTCTTTGAAAACTAGAAGTCATTACATCAAGTTGTTTGTCTCCCAAATATCTACCCCACTCCCAAGCACCTATAAGCACATGGGATTCACTTTCAGTTTGTAAGGACATATTTTCTCCGAGATAAACCAATGGCCTCAAATAAGCATCCCCTAATCCATTTTTATCCAATAATTCATAAGAAATGTCTATTAATTCCTCTATAGAATACGGTAAATCGATTTCCATTTTACTCGCGGAATATTGCAATCTTTCAAAATGCTCTTTGGCTTTAAAAATCTTGTTGCCATCCTCTGTTTTATAAGACCTGATTCCCTCAAACACACCAATGCCGTAATGCAAAGTTTGACTGTAAAGGGAAACGGATATTTCCGATGCTTTTACCCAATTTCCATCTAAAAATATAAGTGTGCTTTCATTGTAATACATAGCTTCTTTTTCATTTTATATTTATAAAAAAAGCCATCCTTTCGGACGGCTCTAACCTATTTTCATCATACCATCCAAAGATCAATTGCCAATGGCAATAATTTCAATAATTCTTTTTATGGTGTTATTATTCTTCATTCTGAGGACAAATATATTTCGTGCTATTCAAGAAAAATATGATAAAAATCATATTTCAATAAAAACTCATTAAAATAGAAGAAGACAACAAGAAAGTAAAATGCCCGTTGTAACTAGTAATATCATGTATTTACTTAAAAAAGGTCCTTATTTTTATATTCAAAAATCCATTACAATGCATTTTAAAGTACTTATTTCAATTTTTTTTCTGATCATTTTTAACCACCTGTGTATTTCACAATTGAGTAGCAATCTTCCGATAATTGTTATAGATACGGACAATGAAGATATTCCTGACGAGCCTAAAATAATTGGCACAATGGGCATCATTTATGATGAAAACGGCGGAATCAATTCAGTAAACGACCCTTACAATCATTACAATGGCAATATTGGTATTGAAACACGCGGAAACTCGACGCAAGGGTTTGATAAAAAAACATATTCTATTGAATTAAGAACGGCTTTGAATGCAGATACCTCTGTTAACCTATTCGGAATGGGAGGCGAAGAAGATTGGATTCTACATGCCATGGTAATTGATAAATCTCAAGTCCGAATTCCGATGAGTTTTTATTTGGCACAACGTATGGGACAATATGCTTCAGAGTGGAAATATGTTGAGCTCATTTTGAATGGTGATTATCGAGGCATCTATATTTTGGTAGAGAAAATCAAAAGAGATGACGACCGAGTCGACATAGAGAAGCTAGATGAAGATGATCTCGCTGGTGATTCTTTAACCGGTGGTTATATTTTGAGAATGGATTGGTTAGATGACCCACAAGGATTTGAATCTAACTACAATTCTCAGGGAGGTAATCCCATGTTTTATCAGTGGTATTATCCCAAGGCAAATAAAATCAAACCCCAACAGGCAGCTTATATTGAAAGCTGGATGGATGAATTTGAGGAAGCATTATTCGCAAATAACTATATCAATAGTTTAGGGAACCGATATACGGATTACATCAATCTAAACTCTTTTACGGACTTTTTATTGATAAATGAGTTCAGTAAAAATTCAGATGGGTATAAACTGAGTTCATACGTGCACAAAGACGCCGAAAGTAAAGGGGGAAAGCTCGTTGCGGGACCGATTTGGGACTTTGATCAGACCTACGGTGTTTCTTTGGTTTGCTCAAACCATATTCCAACAGGTTGGACTTATTTACAAAATCAGGATTGCTGGGACTTAGAATCTATGCCCATGTGGTGGCAAAACATGATGCAGGACGAAGTATTTCAAAATCGATTAAAATGCAGGTGGACTGAATTTAGATCTTCATTTATGCATACAGACAGCGTAATCAATTGGATACTTGAGGACACCACTTATTTATCTCAAGCCATCCAAAGAAATTTTGAAAAATGGGATGAGTTCATTGGAGAATCCATTTGGATTGAGCCTGAGCCAATTCCTCAATCTTATGAAGAGGAAATCAGCACAATGATCAACTGGATTACCAATAGATTGAATTGGATGGATATTAATATGCCCGGTGATTGTGCCGATGATACCGATTTAAATTTGAATGAAATACAATCTAATTTTAACATCTTTCCCAATCCAACAAATGATGTCTTAAACATTGAATGTGCTCCGAATAGTATTATATCCATTAGTGATATTCATGGCAAACTTTTTCAACAGTTTATGACTCAAAAAGAGTTCACCCAAATCAACATAAGTCACTTATCTTCAGGTACCTATTTTGTGCGTTTAGAAGGTAAATCATCCATCGAGATTAAAAAAATAATCGTACGTTAAAATCTATCTGTTTAACTGAGAACAAAATATGAGTAATCTTGGTTATTTTTGTATCCTCGTTCGACAAAAGTTGAATGAATCGCGAATTATTATAGGGTTATGACACAGATTGAAAAAATGGAAGCACAATTGCTTCCACTAAGAGAGCAATTGCAGAATCACAAGCTTTATCGTCAGCTAAATAGTATTGAAGATATTCAGCTATTTATGTCCATGCACGTTTTTGCTGTTTGGGACTTTATGTCGTTACTTAAAGCACTTCAAAATGAGCTGACCAATACATCTGTTCCATGGACTCCAAGACCGGCAGCTAATTTGGCGCGATTTATTAATGAGATAGTACACGCTGAAGAAAGCGATATTAATGAAAAAGGTGAAGCAAAGAGTCATTTTGAAATGTACCTAGATGCAATGAAACAAATAGGTGCCGATGATACCCAAGTTACTCAGCTCATTCATTTAATAAATAATGGTTACTCCTTTAAAGAGGCAATAAATAAGCTAAATGTTGATCCGGCAGTTAAGAATTTTGTGCAATTTACGTTTGAAGTCATTGAGTCTGGTAAAGGGCATTGCATTGCGGCCGCATTCACCTTTGGAAGAGAAGATGTAATTCCCGATATGTTTATTGAAATTCTGAAAAAAGCAGATGCCGATAACCTTTATTATAATAAACTGAGGTACTATTTAGATCGCCATATTGAATTGGATGGAGATGAGCATGGCCCACTTTCTCTAAAGATGATAGAAGTAATGTGTGGTGAAGATACCGTTAAGTGCAATGAGGTCATTGAAATATCAAAGCAAGCCTTACAGCAAAGAATATTATTGTGGAATGCTATTGAGCAATCGATTTTGAGCGCTCAAAAAAGCACAGTCCTCGAAAATTAAAAGCATAATTTGTTTTGTAGGTAAAACCATTCCTACCATCTTTTCGTCTTATTTTTAGCTAACTTAGTATATGTCAAATACATGAAACATTTCTTGCTTCTATATGGCTTATTGTTTTTTTGTTCCTCAATTAAGGGACAACAAAATAATTTTGAGTCTTGGTCACCCAATGCTTCACTCTCATCAAACCTCATTCAGGAGGTAAATGAAGAACCTGCAACTTATATAAAAGATTGGCAAGAAGATATCTCCAAAAGGACATTGAATGCTGCTTTTTTCATGAATTCAAAAGGGGACATTCGATCGGAATTTTCATCAAAACCTATTCACTATTACAAGAATGGCGCTTTGGAACGAATTGATCCTAAATTAATGAAATCACCATTAGGGTATACAGCAAGTCAACAGCCCTATCCTACATATCTTAATGAGGATGGTAGCTTCTCATTAAGTATTGGAAAATCCGATTTACTGACGATGAAGAAAGGTCATTTGCTGAATCAACCAAACATAAATAGTTCTTTTGAATTTCAAAAAAACACGGCATACTTTGAAAACTATTTTGATGGTATAGATAAACAGGTTGTATTTTCAGAAAATAAGATCAAGTATGCCTATAGATTAAATGAAAGTATTCCGATTAATCAAGACAATTTGGTTATATCAGAAACCTTTGAACTGCCAACAAATTTTGAATGTATTCCATTAAAAAACCACTCCTACGTGAAAGATGGTTTAACATACGGAACTCTTGTCGTTCAAAATGAAAATGGAGTCGAGGTGGCAAAAATACGACCATTACTATGTTATGATGCAAATAAAAACTATATCCTCGGCGGTTACCGAATTGTGAAAAAGGACGGAGAAAATCGATTAGAATCTTGTGTGCCTCATAGTTGGTTATCTGATGACCAAAGAGCATACCCTGTAATTATTGATCCTGAAATTTCCGGTCCCCCGGTTGAATGGAATGGAGGAGATATGCCATCCTGCCTTTTACCTACTTTCAATTCAGATAGTATTCTTGTAACCATCCCAGCAGGAGTTACGATAAGTGGATTTTTTGTAACAGGAAGTTTTTATGCCAATCCATTTTCTCCAGCTGTCATGAGCGATGGAGTAATGAACTTTAGTACAAACTGTGCAAATTCTCAAAATTTTACGATAGTAGGCCCAACCGCAGACCTCCCTGGAACAGCTTATCTAGATAGTTTTGATTTGAGAAATCCACTAGCCTGCTGTTTTCCCGAATCATGCAATGATACCTCCGTTTGGATAAGCATGAATCTTGCCAGAGGCGATTATGGAATTGGTTGCAATACACAATATGTACTTTACGATGACATTACAGATTGGCCTTTTAGAGTTGTTGTTTATGGGAAAACACCGGAGGTATATGGAAATGAATTTTATGTATCTCAGGCTTCCATTTGTTCCAATACCTGTACATTTAATGCAACGGGATACGCGCGCTATGGAGTTGCGCCATATACCTTCACGCATCCTTGGACAAATGAGGTAGTTACCGCGGGTGAAAATGTAGGTTGTGGGGCTGGATCTACTAATAATGTATTTACCTTAACGATTCCAGATTGCCCCATATATTGTGATGAAAATTATACTTCTTTGGATATACCACCCCCTGTTATTACAGATGCCTGTGGGCAAAGCGTTTTAAATATCCCCAATAATTCTAAGCCTATTGACCCAACGCCAAATGTTATTACAGAC
>MDSZ01080913.1_pt1 | contig 15999 bp, 12 predicted proteins | sample 811201 | NCBI WGS metagenome assembly MDSZ01 (sample SAMN05326647, study PRJNA326480) | marine metagenome | isolation source: seawater | place: Indian Ocean: North | collected 2010
ATGAGAGATCAAGGTATGAAAACTAAATTAATAAGTGGTGATGCATTGGTTACTGCAGAGTATTGGCAAATAACTGGTGACGCTGGTGAAGGTACATTAATGACTTTCAGTCCAGATCCAAGAAATAATCCAGAGGCTGCTCCACTAGTTAAAAAGTTTAAAGCAGCAGGTATTGAGCCTGAAGGTTATGTGCTTTATTCTTACGCTGCACTTCAAGTATTTGAACAAGCTGCATTAGATGCAGGTTCAACTGAATATAAACCACTTTTGAAAGCCATGAAGAATGGAAAATTCAAAACTGTGCTTGGTGTCTTAGGCTTTGATAAAAAAGGCGATGTAAGTTTACCAGGTTATGTATTCTATGAGTGGAGTAAAGGTAATTACAAACAATTGTAATATAAACAATTAATTATTTCAAAAAGGGGGGCTAAGCCCCCCTTTTTTTTACACATATAAAAGAAAGGATTATTTATGGAAATTTCTTATGAAGATTTTAAAAAGGTATTAATAAAAACTGGTACAGTTTTAGAAGTGAAAAAAAATGAAAAAGCTAAAAAACCATCTTTAGTTTTAAGAGTAGATTTTGGAAAAAAGATCGGCATTAAACAAACTTCAGCACAAATCACTCACTATTATAATTCAGAGAATTTAGTTGGAAAACAAGTCATAGGAGTTTGTAACTTTCCTTCTAAAAATATTGCAGGGGTAGTTTCAGAAGTTTTAGTTCTTGGGGCAATTGAAAATGACGGAAAAGTTGTACTAGTTCATCCATCTCAAAAAACTGAAAATGGTTTAGATATTGCTTAATGTTATCTCAATTAATTTCTTTAATTTTATTTGGTATTGCTACAGCATTTTCTCCTGGACCAAATAACATTATGACTTCTTATACAGCGTTTAATTTTGGTTTCAAAAAAGCTGTGCCGACAATGCTTGGAGTTGTAATTGGATGGACTATACTTATAATTCTTCTGCAGATTGGATCAGTTGCGGTATTTCAAAAATTTGAAATTCTCCAATCTGTTATAAAAGTTTTAGGATCAATTTATCTATTGTTTATGGCTTACAAATTATCCTTTGCTGGTCAGTCAAATGATAAAAAAATTGATCCAAAACCGGTTACTTTTTTAAATACTTTCTTTTTTCAATTTGTTAATCCAAAAAGTATTATTGTAGGTTTAACAGCTATTTCAATGTTTATAGATCCAAAAAATTTTTTAAGGGACTCAATTATATTAACAGTTGTTTTTTTCTTTATGGCCGTTGGTAGCCAAACAGCATGGTGTTTAATGGGTAAATACATGAGAAAATTTGCCACAAGTGAAAGATTTATAAGAAATTTTAATTATACGATGTCTTTTTTGCTTATCGTTTGCGTAATTTTATTCTATGTATAAGGGATGAAGTTTAATAGCAAAAATTCTTTTAAGTCTCTAGATACTTTTACTGTACCATCATCAGGAAAAAAATATAAATTTTTCAATTTAAAAAAAGCAGAGAAAAATGGACTAGATGGTATTTCTAAATTACCTAAATCATTGAAAGTTTTATTAGAAAATCTTTTACGACACGAGGACGACACTACTGTTGATCAAAAACAAATTTTAGCTGTAAAAGAGTGGTTAAAAACTAAGCGCTCAAATACAGAAATAGCGTATAGGCCAGCTCGAACCCTATTACAGGATTATACTGGCATCCCCGCCATAGCAGATTTAGCAGCAATGAGAGATGCGGTTAAATTAAAAAACAAAGATCCAAAAAAAATAAACCCATTATCAACTGTAGATTTAGTAATCGATCATTCAGTCATGGTGGATGAGTATGCATCAGGTAATTCTTTTAAAAAAAATGTTGAAAAGGAATTTGCAAGAAATGGAGAAAGATACTCTTTTTTAAAATGGGGGCAAAAGGCATTTGATAATTTTAGAGTTGTTCCGCCAGGAACAGGCATTTGTCATCAAGTTAATTTGGAATATCTTGCAAAAGTTGTTTGGTCATCACAAAGCGATAATGATTTATACGCTTATCCAGACACATTAGTTGGAACAGACAGTCATACAACAATGATTAATGCCTTATCAGTCTTGGGATGGGGCGTTGGAGGGATTGAAGCAGAAGCGGCAATGTTAGGTCAACCAATTTCCATGTTAATTCCAGAGGTTGTTGGTGTTGAAGTTAAAGGAAAATTACTAGAAGGCTTAACTGCAACTGATTTAGTTTTAACGATTGTTGAAATGCTAAGAAAAAAAGGAGTAGTAGGTAAATTTGTAGAATTTTACGGAGAAGGTTTAAAAAATTTAACTTTAGCAGACAGAGCGACTATTGCAAATATGGCACCTGAGTATGGGGCTACTTGTGGTTTTTTTCCAGTGGATGAAGAAACTTTAAAATACTTAAAGTTATCTGGACGTGATGTGGAAACTATTTCTTTAGTTGAAAAATATTCGAAAGAACAAGGCTTATGGTCAAGCACCGAAATAGAATTTACTGATACATTATCTTTAGATGTGAGCAAGGTTGTGCCAAGTATTTCTGGCCCTAAGAGACCCCAAGATAAAGTTTTACTTACAGAAGCATCCAAAGCTTTTGCAAAAACATTTAAGGAAATTACAAAAAAAAATAAAAATACCGAAGCAAATGTAGAAGGAGAAAAATTTAAAATTAGTGATGGTGATATTGTAATAGCAGCTATAACATCATGTACAAACACATCAAATCCAAGTGTATTGATTGGAGCAGGCTTATTAGCAAAAAAGGCTATTGAGAAAGGATTAAAAGTAAAACCCTGGGTAAAAACTTCTTTCGCACCCGGTTCACAAGTTGTAACAGATTATTTAGAAAAAGCTGGTTTAAACAAATACTTAGATGAACTTGGTTTCAATTTAGTAGGCTATGGATGTACAACTTGTATCGGAAATTCAGGTCCTTTGAATAAAAATATATCAGATGCTATTAATAAAGAAAATTTATATGCAGTTTCTGTTCTTTCCGGAAATAGAAATTTTGAAGGGCGAATAAACCCAGATGTTAAGGCAAATTATTTAGCCTCACCACCTTTGGTAGTTGCTTACGCTTTGGCCGGAAATATGAACTTTGATTTATACAAAAACTCATTAGGAGAGGATAAGGATGGCAAAGAAGTATTTTTAAAAGATATTTGGCCAAGTAATAAAGAAATAGAAGATCTAATGTTAAGTTCAATTAATGCTGACATGTTTAACAAGCGATACTCTAACGTTTCAAAAGGCCCAAAGGAATGGAGTTTAATTAATACAACAGACAGCAGTATTTATGATTGGAAAGAAAATTCTACATATGTAAAAAAACCTCCTTTTTTTGATGACTTATCAGAAAAGCCTGAAGGCTTTAAAACTATTAATGATGCTAGGATATTATTGCTATTAGCTGACACAGTAACAACTGACCATATTTCTCCTGCAGGAAGTATAAAAAAAGACAGCCCAACAGGTGAGTATTTTATGAAACATCAAATTCAACAAAAAGATTTTAATTCATACGGTGCTAGAAGAGGAAATCATGAAGTAATGATGAGAGGCACTTTTGGAAATATTAAGATAAGAAATGAAATGGCTCCAGGAACAGAGGGAGGATTTACAACTTTGCAGCCAGACGGTAAAGTTATGAGTGTCTATGATGCTGCAATAGAATATAAGAGAAGAAAAAATGATCTAGTGGTAATTGCGGGGAAAGAATACGGCACAGGTTCTTCACGAGACTGGGCTGCAAAGGGAACAAAATTATTAGGTATCAAAGCTGTTATTGCTGAAAGTTTTGAGAGAATTCACAGATCAAACTTGGTGGGCATGGGAGTACTACCACTTCAATTTAAAGAGGGTTTTAATCGAAAAAAATTAAATATTTGCGGAACAGAATTAATTACAGTTGTAGGCATAGAAAAAGGAATAAAACCAAGAGAGGAAATTACCTGTGAAATTAAATATAAAAACGGATCAATTAAAAAGATCAAACTCCTTTGCAGAATAGATACAAAAAACGAAGTTGAATATTATAAAAATGGAGGGATACTTCAGTTTGTTTTACGTAATATGTTAAGTTAATTTATGATAGAGATAAAAGTAAAAACTCATCCTTCTTCAGCAAATTTAAAAAAAGAAGATCAACTAGCCTGGAAAATAGCAGAAATCGCAAGTGATAGTTCAAAGCTAAACGGAGAAGCTATCGATATGGTAATTAATAGAATCATAGATAATGCCTCCGTTGCAATAGCTTCGTTCAACAGAAAACCAGTAGTATCTGCAAGAGAGATGGCATTGGCTCATCCAAGAAAAAACGGTGCTAATATTTTTGGCATAGATAGTAAATTAAAATTTCATTGCGAGTGGGCTGCATGGGCTAATGGCACTGCTGTTAGAGAATTAGATTTTCATGATACTTTTCTTGCAGCTGATTATTCTCATCCAGGAGATAATATTCCGCCGTTACTTGCAGTAGCTCAACAAATGAAATGTAGTGGATTAGATTTAATTAGAGGAATTATAACTGCATACGAAGTTCAAGTTAATTTAGTCAAAGCTATATGTTTACATGAGCATAAAATTGATCATATTGCTCACTTAGGTCCAAGTGCGGCTGCAGGCATCGGAACAATGCTAAATTTAAAAACAGAAGTAATTTACCAATCAATTCAACAAGCACTGCACACTACCATTTCTACAAGACAATCGCGTAAGGGAGAGATTTCTAGCTGGAAAGCTTTCGCACCCTCTCATGCAGGCAAATTAGCTATAGAGGCTGTTGACAGATGTATGCGGGGCGAAGGAGCTCCGAGCCCAATTTATGAAGGAGAGGACAGTATAATTGCTTATGTGCTTGGTGGAAAAAATGCTGAATATTTAGTTCCATTACCTGAAAAAAATGAAACTAAAAAAGCAATACTAGAAACATACACAAAAGAACATTCTGCAGAGTATCAGGCACAAGCTTTAATTGATTTAGCCAGATCTCTTAGAAAAAAAATTGAAAATATTGAAAAAATTAAGAAAGTAGAAATTCATACTAGTCATCATACTCATTATGTAATTGGATCAGGAGCTAATGATCCCCAAAAAATGGATCCAAACGCAAGTAGAGAAACTTTAGATCATTCAATAATGTATATTTTTGCTGTTGCGCTTGAAGATGGAACTTGGCACCATGTAAAATCTTATACAAGAGAGAGAGCAAGGCGCAAAAGTACAGTTGAATTATGGAAAAAAATCAAAACTTTTGAAGATCCGTTATGGACAAAAAAATATCATGAAAAAGACCCTAAACAAAAGTGTTTTGGTGGTAAGGTATCAATTTTAATGAATGATGGTAGTATAATTTCAGAAGAACTTGGAATTGCAGATGCTCACCCTAATGGCAAGAGACCATTTACGAGATCAAATTATGTTGAAAAATTTAAAACATTAACTGATGACTTTATAAGTTTAAAAGAGTCAAAAAAGTTTCTTAAAAATGTTCAAAATTTAAAAAAATTAAACACTAAAGACTTACAAAAATTAAACATTGAAGTTAAAAAAGGAAGTAGGTTAAAAAAATTGTCAGACAAAGGCATTTTTTAAAAATTCTTTTGAAGAATCACTTACTAATTTTTAAAAAAACCCATTAAATTTAAAGCTATTACTTACTTATTGAGATAAACCTAGGGTTGCATATAATTTTAGTTGAGTATAGTGACATATAAGCAACAAAAAAAGCCTTATTTTAAAGGGTTTTTAGTAATATTTTGGCTTAAAGACTAATATCATTGAATATAAGCCTATTAAATAAACTCATATTTTGTTAATAAGCTTATATAATTTAGATAGTAAAACTATCTAAAATTTATTCGAATAAATAATAATTAAGAAGGAATAATATGAAAAATAAAATCACAGCTTTAATAGCTAGTTTATTTTTAATCTTATCTTTTAATACGCTACAAGCCGAAACTAATTTCGGTATTTCTTTAATGACTGGTCAAGCTGAAACTTCCGGTTCTGAAAAAGAAAATGGCAGTGCGGATGACAAAAACAATAAAACAATCAAAGAAACGTTCATGGGCGGTTCTTTGTATTTGGAACACGTTAGTGATAACGGGGTTGCAATAGGTATTGACTATGTTCCGCTAGAAGTAGAACTTGGTGATGGGAAAAGAACTGACTCATCTTCAGGTGCTGACTCTACATCAGAAGCTGATACTGGAGATAGAAAAGCGAGTGCGAGCTTAGAGAATTTAATAACTCTTTATGCTTCGTTCCCTTTAAATGTTGGAGATTTGTACGGAAAAGTAGGATACCACATGGTGGATATTACTACATCTGAAACACTTCCAAATGCATCTTACGGTGATGACGACATCACAGGTTTTCAAGTTGCTTTAGGAAAATCTTTCGACAGAACTAAACTTGAAATCTTTTATTCAGATTTCGAAGAAGTATCTCTAACTGCTACAGGTGGAAGCGGATCTCACAAAATCGAAGCTGACGCCGATGTATTAGGATTAAAACTAAGTATTGATTTTTAATAGAAATATTAAAACAAAATTAAAAAACCCGCTTATATTTTAAGCGGGTTTTTTTTTACAACAAAGATAAATTTTTATATTTTTATATACTAAATAAGAACTCAAATTTTTCATTTATACTTAAAACTTCTAAATTGATTAAACCACCAATTATTAGCTGTAGTGCTACAATTAAAATAGTTATAATTCCTAAATAGCCTAACCACTTATGTTCTTTAATATATTTAGCAAAATAAGAAGCTAAAGTTCCAATTAGAATTACAGATAAAGTTAAACCTAAAATTAATAGAGTTTGATTTCCTTTTGCTGCACCAGCCACTCCTAAAACGTTGTCTAAACTTAGGATAGTATCTGCTACTAAAACTGTCCATACCCCAGACATAAAGGTTTGATTTTCATTTGATTTAAGACTAGGAGAACGAACTTTTTTTGCTTCAAAAAGATCATATCTTAAATTTTTAATTACCCAAATTAACAATACTCCACCAAAAATTTTTACCCACGGTACCGCCAATAATTGCATAGAACTAACAGCAAAGACAATTCTGAAAATAAATGCAGCAGCAACACCAATAGCTATAATTTTCTTTCTGCTATCAGGGGCGAAATTAGAGGCAACAAGACCAATTACAACCGCATTATCAGCAGCCATTACTATATCAATTAAAATGATTTGAAGTGAAATTATAAATTGCTCAAGCATTATCTTACTTATATTATCTAATTGAAATAGAATAAAGAATAAACTAATTGATAAGTCAAAATGAGCCCTAATAATATTTCTAAATCCTATTTATTTAAGCTTTCAATTCCTATATTTTTTTCGAATTTAGCCATTCCACTAGTCGGAATAGTTGATACTGGCCTAATGGGGCACTTAGGTAGTGAAAAATATCTTGCCGCCGTGAGTATTGCAGCTTCTGTTATAACTATGATTTTTTGGAGTTTTGGCTTTTTACGTATGGGGACGGTAGGTTTAGTTTCACAGGCATTTGGGAATAAAAACTATAATGACATAGTTTTGATAGTTTCTAGATATCTAATTATTGCTTTGTCAGCCGCTTTATTTATAATTTTATTAAAAGAACCAATTCTTTATATTATCAATAAATCTTTTCAAACATCTAACGAGACTAAAGAACTAATTGGCGAGTATATTTCAACAAGAATTTATTCCGCGCCCGCAGAACTTATAATCTATGTTCTTGTTGGACTCTATTTAGGCATGCAAAAAACTACTATTTCAAGTTTTTTAATTACTTTCTTTTGTTTTGGAAATATTATTTTTAGTTCAATATTTGTTTTATATTTAGATCTAGGAGTATTTGGAGTTGCTTTGGGTACACTGGCTTCAGCATATATAGTTGCAATTATTTTTTTGATACAAACCTTCTTTTATTTTTATAAAAATTTTGACGTACAAGTTACTTATAAAAAAGTAATGCAAAAAAAAAAGTTTCTAACTTTATCTGGTATTAATTTTGATATATTTATAAGAACTATTTTATTAACCTTCTCTTTTTTGTGGTTTAATTATCTTAGTTCAAAATTAGGTGAAGATTTTATAGCAATTAATGCAATTTTATTACAATTCATTATTTTTGCTTCATTTATTTTAGATGCATACGCTTTTTCTACTGAAGCAGTTGTTGGGTATGCTATAGGAAGAAAAGAAAAGAGGATTTTTCTAAAAACTGTTTCTAATTCAGTTCAACTGAGTTTAGTTACAGGGTTAGTTATTTCCGCTATTTATATAATATTTTCTAAATCAATGATAAATGTTTTAACATCCTTAGAATTTTTAAAATTTTTAAGTTATGAATTTATAGTTTGGATTGTAATAATTCCGCCAATTGCATCTTTATGTTATCAATTCGATGGAATATTTATTGGTGCGTCTCAAACAGGAGAAATGAGAAATGCAATGATCATATCATTTTTATTATTTATTATAAGCTCCAATCTTCTTGTCGTAAACTTTGGAAATCATGGATTATGGCTTTGCTTATTATTTTTTATGATTATAAGATTTATAACGCTTAACTATTATTTTAAAACAATTTTGAAAAAATTCTAATGCAATTTATTTATAGAATACCAGGCTATATGTTACTTTTGTTTGGAGGTTTTTGTTTGAGCTGGGGAGGTTTTATAGTCAGATCTTTTGAAACTGCTGATCCTTGGCAAATTTTGTTACTTCGATCTCTTTTCTTTTTTTTAGGCGTCTCTACATTCTTATTTTTAATTTACAAAAGTGAAGCAGTTAACGTTATAAGAAAAGCAGGACTTCCTGGGTTGCTAGGAGGTTTTGTAATGTCTTTCAGTTTTATTGCATTTGTTTTTGCGATGTTAAACACATCAGTTGCTAATGTTGTTTTTATAATAAGCACACAGACCATGTTTTTAGCAATTTTTGGGTATTTTTACTTAAAAGAAAAAGTTTCATTAATAAGTTTTGTCTCGATACTTTTAGCAATGGCTGGAATTACTATTATGATCGGAGACTCGATTACCTCAGACACTTTGTTTGGAAATATTGTAGCGCTGACCATACCTATAAGTTTTTCAATATTAGTTATGATAGTAAGGAAAAATTCTCAGTTAGATTTAGTTCCAGCAATTTGGTATGCCTCAATATTTACAGTTATATATGGTTTAGTTATGACAAAGTCTTTTAATTTTTCAAATCATGATATTTTAATGGGTTTTTTATTAGGAGTTCCACAGCTCACATTTGGTTTTATTTCAATTACTATTGGCTCAAGGACGACGCGCTCCGTAACCATTGGTCTACTCATGCTAACAGAAACCCTTTTTGCTCCTTTATGGGTATGGTTATTTTTAAATGAAATTCCACCTTTAAGTGTGTTTTTAGGCGGTGCAATTATTATTAGTGCAATAATAATAAAAAGTTTTGATAGAAAAGCCATAATTGAAGGCTAATAAAATTTGACATTTCATGATAATTAGAAGAGAATCATGGTGTAACGGGAGAGACTATTAATTTAGCGCCGAAGGAGCAACTACCCTAGAAACTCTCAGGCAAAAGGACCGTTACCGTAATAACTCTGGAAAGCAGGCATTAGCCTCACCGAAGGATTAAATCTCTCAGGTAAATAGACAGAAGGGGTAAGTTAAGAGTTATTATGCAAATACAAAAAACAGCTTTATACAATACTCATAAAAATCTTGGGGCTAAATTCGTTCCTTTCGCAGGCTATGAAATGCCAATTCAGTACACAGATGGAATTGTAAAAGAACACTTGTCTACTAGGGAATTTGCAGGCTTTTTTGATGTATCTCATATGGGACAATTTTTTATTGAAAAAAAAGATAATTTAGAAAAAACCTTAGAAAAAATTATACCTGCAGATTTAAAACAATTAAAAATAAATCATTCTAAATACTCTTTTTTATTAAATGACACTGGCGGTGTAATTGATGATTTAATAATAACAAAAAAAAATGGGGGTTTTTTAATTATTTTAAATGCAGCCTGTAAGGAAAAAGACATCAATCAAATTTCTAAGCATCTTGGTCAAAATTTTAAATATTATTTAGAAAGCAACTTCTCGTTAATAGCTTTACAAGGTCCAAGATCTGTTGAAATACTTGAAAAGATTTTTGTAGGTGTAAAAAATTTAAAATTTATGCAGGGCGGTGATTTTTTGATTAATAAAAAGAATTCTTACATCACTAGATCTGGATATACAGGAGAAGATGGATTTGAAATTTCTATACCGAATAGTGAAGTTGAACATTTAATAGAGATTTTTATAAAAAATAAAGTGAAACCAGTAGGATTGGGAGCAAGAGATACCTTAAGATTGGAAGCCGGTTTATGTTTATATGGCAATGATTTAAATGAGGACATCAACCCTATTGAAGCTGATTTAAAATGGGCAATAAGTAAAAGAAGAAGAGAAGAAGGGGGCTTTAATGGATATGAAGCAATAAAAAAAAACATAGAAGAAGGGGCTTCTAAAATAAGAGTTGGAATTAAACCAGAAGGAAAAATAATAGCTCGAGCAGGGGTAAAAATTTTTTCTGAAGAAAAAAAAGAAATTGGTTTTATCACAAGCGGAACATTTGGTCCAAGTTTAAACTCACCTGTTTCGATGGGTTATATTGACTCTAATTTTTCAAAGGAGGGTAGCAATATAAGAATTAAAGTAAGAGAAAAGTTTTATAACGCAAAAATATCAAAATTACCATTTTACAAAAAAAGTTATGTTAAATAGGAGGAAAAAATATGAGTGAAAAAAAATTTTCAAAAAACCATGAATGGGTCCAACTTGATGGAGACAACGCAATAGTAGGAATCACTAAGCATGCAACAGAAATGCTAGGTGACATTGTTTTCGTTGAGGTGCCTGAAAATGGAAAAAAAGTCGAAGCTAATGATCAAGCCGCAGTGGTAGAGTCAACGAAAGCTGCAAGTGACGTCTATTCTCCAGTTTCAGGTGAGATCACTGAAGGAAATAATTCTATTGTTGATGATCCATCAAAAGTAAATGCTGATCCTGAAGGTAATGGTTGGTTTTTTAAAATTAAAATGAAAGACAAATCTCAGTTTGATAATTTAATGTCAAAAAATGATTACGAAAAATTTGCAAAAGAAAATCAGAATTAAATGATAGACGATACTTCAAAAGAATTTATTTATAGACACATAGGTCCATCAAAAGAGGACCAAGAAAAAATCTTAGATTTTATTGGTAGTAAATCTCTTGATCATCTTATTAAAGACACTGTTCCTGAAAATATTTTATTAAAAGATGAATTAAAAATCGATGATTCTTTATCAGAAAGTGAAGCATTAAAAAAACTTAAGTTAATATCTCAAAAAAATGAAACTTTCAGAAACTTTATTGGTATGGGATATTATAATTGTTTTACTCCTCATGTAATCTTGAGAAATATATTAGAAAATCCTGGATGGTACACTTCTTACACGCCTTATCAACCTGAAGTGGCCCAAGGAAGGTTAGAGATGCTACTCAATTTTCAACAGTTAGTAATTGATTTCACTGGTATGGATATAGCAAATGCATCTTTGCTTGACGAAGCTACTGCAGCTGCTGAAGCTGTGGGTTTAGCTCAAAGGGTTAGTAAAGGTAACTCTAAAAAGATTTATATATCTGATAAATGCAATCCTCAAACAATAGACTTAATAAAGACTAGAACTGAGCCTTTTGGACTTGAAATTTTGATTGGAAATCAAAAAGATTTTATAAAAAATATCAAAGGTGACATAATATGTGGAGTTATTGCTTACCCTGATACTTTAGGAGAGATTAAAGATCCAAGCGAGTCGATAAGTTTAATTCACAAGAAGGGAGGTAAAGCAGTTGTAATTTGTGACCTTCTTTCTCTTGCAAGATTAAAAACACCTGCTGAACTGGTAGCAGATATTGCAGTAGGAAGCGCTCAAAGATTTGGAGTTCCAATGGGTTACGGAGGACCTCACGCTGCTTTTTTTGCTACTAAGGAAGAATTTAAAAGATCCATGCCTGGAAGAATTATAGGAGTTTCAGTCGATAGATTTGGAAAAAAGGCTTACAGATTATCATTACAAACTCGTGAACAACATATAAGGAGAGATAAAGCGACTAGTAATATATGCACAGCTCAAGCTCTTTTAGCAATAGTTTCAGCTGCTTACGCCATTTATCACGGACCTAAAGGAATTCTAGAAATTGCAAACAGAACATCAAAATTAGCCAAATCTTTTGCAGACAGAATTAAAAATGGTGGTTACGAGCTTTATTCAAATTATTTTTTTGATACCGTAACTATTAAAACAGGTACAAAAACTGAGGAAATTTATGAAAAAGCTATTTCTGAAAAAGTTAATCTTCGAAAAGTAAATGAAGAATATTTGTCTGTTGCTTTTGATGAGGCAAAAAGAATAGATCACGTAAATCTACTTTTAAAAATATTCGATATTAAAGATGATATCAAAAAATCTATTGATGTTTCTCTAAACAATATCCCTGAAAATTTACAACGTTCATCAAAATATCTGACCCATCCTGTTTTTAATAAATATCATTCAGAAACTGAAATGATGAGGTATTTAAAAAGACTTGAAGATAGTGATATAGCGTTAAATAGATCAATGATAGCATTAGGCTCGTGTACAATGAAACTAAACGCAACAGCTGAAATGATACCAATTTCATGGAAAGAATTTTCTCTTCCTCATCCATTTGTACCTATTAACCAGATGCAAGGGTATCAAATATTATTCAACGATTTAATAAAAGATCTCAAAGAAATAACAGGTTTTGATGCAGTATCATTACAGCCAAATTCAGGCGCTCAAGGAGAATATGCTGGCTTAATGACTATAAGAGCTTTTCATAAAAATAATAACCAATCAAATAGAAATATATGCTTAATCCCTAATTCAGCTCATGGAACTAATCCAGCCAGCGCGCAAATGTCTGGCATGAAAGTTGTTGTAGTTAACTGCGATGAAAATGGAAATATCGATATTAAAGATTTGAAAAACAAGTCTGAAAAATATTCAAAAGATCTAGCAGCTTTAATGGTAACTTATCCTTCAACCCATGGAGTTTTTGAGGAAAAGATAAGTGAAATTTGCGAAATTGTACATAAAAATGGTGGTCAAGTTTATATGGATGGTGCAAACTTAAATGCCTTAGTTGGAATTGCTAAACCAGGAAATTTTGGACCAGATGTATGCCACATAAATTTACACAAAACATTTTGTATTCCGCATGGAGGAGGTGGTCCAGGAATGGGACCAATAGCTTGCGCAAAACATTTAAAAAGTTTTTTACCAACTCATCAGCATTTAAAAGAATTCAATTCAGATAAAGGCATGGGTTCTGTTTCGTCAGCACCATGGGGCAGCGCAAGTATTTTGGTTATTTCTTGGATGTATATAAAAATGATGGGATCATACGGTTTAAAATTGGCCTCAAAAATATCTATTTTAAACGCAAATTACATTTCTAAAAGATTGTCAGAAAAATATAAAGTTTTATACACTGGGAAAAATGGCAATGTCGCTCATGAATGTATAATTGACATTCGTCCAATAAAAGAAAAAACAGGAATTACCGAAGAGGATATTGCTAAAAGATTAATAGACTATGGATATCACGCTCCTACAATGTCATGGCCAGTTTCAGGAACTATCATGATAGAGCCAACCGAAAGTGAAAACTTACATGAAATCGATAAATTTTGTGATGCTTTTTTAAGCATTAAAGAAGAAATTGATAGTATCCATTCTGGAAAGTTTGAAAAAAAAGATAACCCATTGATTAATGCGCCACATACTTATTTAGAACTTTCTGCAGATGAATGGAAACATTCATATTCAAGGAAGGAAGCTGCTTTTCCAAAAAAATATTTAAAAGAGTATAAATATTGGGCTCCTGTAGCTAGAGTTGACAATGTTTATGGCGATAGAAATTTAGTTTGTTCTTGTCCTTCCATGGATGAGTATAAAGACGAAGCAGCATAACTGATGAAAATTGCAGTTATCGGCTCAGGTATTTCAGGATTATCAGCGGCTTATTATTTATCAAAGAGTTACAAAATTGATCTTTTTGAGCAAGAGGATCATTTTGGCGGTCATTCTTTTACTTATGATATCAAACAGGGAAATAAAACTACACCAGTTGACTTAGGTTTTATTGTTTTTAATAAACTGACATATCCGAACTTAATAAATTTTTTTAAAGAATTAAACATCCCTTATGAAAAAAGCGATATGTCATTTTCAGTTTCTATAAAAGGCAGTCAAATTGAGTATGGTGGTAAAGGCCTAAAAGCAATTTTTGCTAATAAAAGAAATTTATTCAATTTAGATTTTCTTAAAATGATAAAAGAAATAATAACTTTTTATAAATCTGCCCCTTCTTTACTTAGAAATAATTTAGAAGGTATAACACTGGGTAGTTACCTACAAAGTTCGAACTTATCTAATTATTTTATAAACTATCATATAATTCCAATGGTTGCTGCGATTTGGTCCATGCCATTTTCTAAAGCTAAAGAAATGCCATTAAAACTTTTTTTAAATTTTTTTATAAATCATGGTCTTTTTAAACTTAAAAACAGACCTCAGTGGTACACTGTTTCTAATCGTAGCAGGACTTACGTTAAAAAAATACTTGAAAATATTAGTGGTGAAATTTTTAAAAACTATAAAATAAACAAAATTAATAGAAGCGATGAAAACGTTAGGCTTAAAATAGGAAACGAGTATTTAGATTACGATCAAGTTATTTTAGCTACACATGCAGACCAAAGTTTAAATCTATTGGAAAATCCATCAGAGGATGAAAAAAGAATTTTAGAAAAATTTAAATATGTTCCAAACACTGCTGTTCTACACACAGATGAAAATCTAATGCCAAAGAGAAAAGTTGCCTGGTCAAGCTGGAACTCTATATCTAAAAATTCAAAAACTTGTGTTACTTATTGGTTAAATAATTTACAGAATTTGAAATTAGAAAGTAATTATTTTCTCACTTTAAATCCAATTAATCAGATTGAAGAGGGTAAAATACTAAATAAAGTAAACTTTACTCATCCGTTTTTTAACTCTGAAACTATTAAATATCAAAATGAACTGAGTTCTTTGCAGGGAAAAAAAAGAACTTGGTATTGCGGAGCATATTTTGGTTACGGATTTCATGAAGATGGATTAAAATCAGCTATAGATATAATTAAAAATTTTGAAAAATAATGAATTCGTGTATTTATAATGGCGAAGTTTCACACACAAGATTTAAACCTGTTAAACATTTTTTAAGATATAAAACTTTCTCTCTTTTAATCGATCTAGATGAAATTATTGAATTAGATAAAAAAAATTTAATCTTTTCTTTTAATAAGTTTAATGTTTTTAGTTTTTACAATAAAGATCATGGTGATAGAAATGGTGAACCTCTAAAAAAATGGGTTTTGAATAATTTAAAAAAATTTAATTCACACTTAAAAATAAACAAGGTTAAATTACTCTGCTATCCTAGAGTCTTTGGATATGTGTTTAATCCTTTAAGTATTTTTTATTGCTACAAAGACAATGATTTAAAAGCTATTTTTTATGAGGTTAAGAATACTTTTAATGAACAACATACATATATTTTTGAAGCAAAAAATAGTGGAAAAGTTGAGCAAAAATGTAAAAAAAAATTTTATGTTTCGCCGTTCATGGATATGGATACTTATTATAATTTTAAATTATCAGATCCAAAAGAAAAATTATTTGTTTCAATAAAACAAACCGATCAAGAAAGTGATATTTTAATTGCAATTCAGACTGGCAATAGAAAGGAATTTAACTTAAAACAACTTTTAATTAATTTTTTAAAATATCCGTTAATGACAATTAAGATTATAAGTGCGATACACTTTGAAGCATTACTTTTGTGGCAAAAAGGTGCAAAATATCGAAAAAGAGACAAAAAGATTAAAAATAA
>MDSZ01034813.1_pt1 | contig 15997 bp, 20 predicted proteins | sample 811201 | NCBI WGS metagenome assembly MDSZ01 (sample SAMN05326647, study PRJNA326480) | marine metagenome | isolation source: seawater | place: Indian Ocean: North | collected 2010
CGTCTCCTGGGCACTATTGATTGCTCTCAAATCTAAAGTAACCGACTTTGTCCCGGCACGTCTGCTTGTATGACCGGGGAGGCGGTCGGTCATGCGCCCTCAGTGTCAGCGCCGAGTGAAGAAGCTCCACAGCCAGTCATCGGCGCTCTGGCCGTCAATCTCGAACCGCAGCCAGACGTGACCCTGGCCGTGGACCCGGTAGACCACGAGGCCGACGTTTTCATCGAAGGTGCTTTCCGCAGAGCCCGCCACGCCAAAGACCCGGCGTTCGACGGGGCCTGCAACGAGCCCCAGCCCGGGGCGCTCGGTCAGGGTCAGCAGGCCACTCCAGTGCGCGGTGATCGCATTTAGCGAAAGTCCGCCCTCGCCGCCGGTCAGGGGCAGCACTCCATCAGTCGTACCGTGGAACACCGCCAGACGCGTTCGTCCCTTGGGCCGGCAGGTCGCCGCGGTGTCGGCCAGCATGGTTCCCGCGTGGATGCCCACGGCGGCAAACCGCGCTGCGCGATAGCATGCCAGCGCATAGGCCATCATCCCACCATTGGAGTAGCCGACGGCGTAGGTGCGTGCCCGGTCCAGCAGCAGCGGGCCGTCGAGCCGGTCGAGCAGGGCGTCGATGAAGCCCAGATCATCGCTGCTGCTCTTGTTGTTTTCGGAGGCGGGTGCCGGGTTCCAGTGGAAGCTGTCGGCGACCCCTGCGATGGGCAGGCCCTCGGGGTAGATCAGGACAATGCCGTTGCGGTCGGCCAGTGCCCGCAGGTCCACCCAGCGGGAAAAGTCTTCCGCGCGGCTGCCGTAGCCGTGCAGGGCCAGCAGCACCGGCATTAGCCCGGAACCGGTGTCGCCGGCGGTGGCCTCGGGGCGGTAGACCAGCGCCCGACGCGCGACGCCGTCGACCTCAAGGCGCAGCGCTGTGGTTTCTCCGGCCGGGAAAGCCGCTGGGACTGTCTCCGCGCTCCTTGTCCCCGACGGGTCCGCCAGCGCCGGAGACAGAAACGCCAGCAGCCCGATGCAGAGCGTGGTCAGGACGATTTGCGCGTTGCGGCTCACGATGGGCGATCCTCCCGGCTCAGAAAGGCCCGCAGCGATGCCGCATTGTCCGCATGCGGCCTGCCATCCTCTCCGCACAGGCTGTTTTCGAAGCCGAGCCGGACGCCGAGAGCCTGCGCCTTTGCCACCGACAGACAGCGGTGCTCCAGCGGGCCGAAGGCGCAGACGCTGGCGTGCCAGCTGTCCCTTGCCGGGTCGGTTTTCAGCTCTGTCAGCAGGGGGGGCAGGTCATCGGGTCTGGCGTCTCGTGGCGGGGCATACTGGCCCAGCACCAGCAACACCCGGTTCTGAGTGGGCTGCACGGTGCCGTCGCGTTGCCAGTCCAGCAACTGTGCCACGCAGGCCGGAGCATAGAGTATATGCTGCAGCTCGATCCCGGCCTCGTCCGCGAAGGCATAGGCCCGCCGCGCGACCTGCGGATCGGCCGCCATCTCCCGCACTGCAACGCTAGCGGCGGCGGGCCGGAGCGCCTGCAGGCAGGCAAGCTGCTCGGCGGGCTGGTAGCGCCCGGCGCTTTCCGTCGTGATCTGGAGGCCCAGACCCGGCGCCTGCTCGGCAACGGCGGCCATGACGTCCCTATAGCGGTCAGGGTCGAGGCTGTGAACCTGGGCGTCGTCGCGGACGTGCAGGTGAACCGCTGTCGCGCCCTCGAGCTGGCAGGCTCGCGCGGTAAAGGCGAGGTCGGCCGCCGTTACCGGCAGTGCCGGATGGTCAGCGGTGGTCCGCCGTGCCCCGTTGGGCGCAATCATCAGGCTGTAGTCGAGGGTATCCGGCATTTCGTTGGTCCTGCTTGCTGCCAGCCAGCATGCCCGCGATTGCGGCTGCCGATAAGCCTGTTTCTGCCTGCCAGAGTGACTGCGGTTGATCATCACCAGAGGCTCAAGTAGCGTCGAGCCGGTAATGCAGAGCCCGGCTGCCGGCGAGTTGAGGAAACAATCATGGTGCTAAGCAACCCTGTCGCCGATGTCCCGTTCAACATCACCCGCCTGAGCCACGTGGTGCTGACCAGCCGTGATCTCGATGCCACCCGCTATTTCTATGAGTCCGGCCTCGGGTTGGAGGTGACCGAGCACAGTGACGAGCATCTGTGCCTGCGCGCTATTGAAGAAGTTGCCCACCACTCATTGCGTTTTGACAAGGTTGACCGGGACGGCCCCGGGCAGGTTCGGGCCATCGGCTACCGCATGTTCAGCGACGATGATCTGCGGCGCGCCTTCGACTGGCTGTCGGCGCGGGGGGATGACCCGGCTTGGGTCGAGCGCCCCTTCCAGGGCCTGACCCTGCGCGTTGTCGACGCGGTCGGCGTGCCAGTCGAGTTCACCGCCACCATGCCTGGCCCGGAAAACCGCATGCGCAACTTCCACACCCACGCGGGTGGAAAGCTGGTGTTTCTCGACCACGTGCAGGTTGCGACCCACGACGTGCAGGCCGCCTACGACTGGTACATCGATCTGGGCTTCCGCCTGACCGAGTATACGGCGACAGACGGCTCCGACGAGCTATGGGGTGTCTGGCTCAAGCGCAAGAACAACACCCAGGACGTGGTCTATTCCAATGGCGCCGGCCCGCGCCTTCACCACCTCGCCTACCACACGCCGGAGATCGCCAACGTCATCCATGGCGCCGATGTAATGGCGTCACTGGGGCTGGCGGAAACCATGGACCGGGCGCCGGGGCGACATGGGATCGGAAACGCCTTCTTCGTCTACTACCGCGACCCCGACGGGCACCGGGTCGAGACCTTCACCAGCCACTACAACGTCATTGATCAGGATCACCCGCCGACCCGTTGGGACCTCAGCGATACCCGGCGGTCCCAGATCTGGGGCTTTCCGGCGCCGAAGAAGTGGTTCTACGAAGCCTCAGAATTCGAAGGCGTCGCGGTCAGCCCGCCGACCCTCGATGCCCCACCCGTCACCCTCGAGGACTTTCTCGCCAACAGCTAGGAGCAGCATGAAGTTCGGCACCCGTATCCTTGATGGCCAGGAACAGGCCATCGCCCGAGGCGCTGACGGCGCCGTCCGAGCCCTCGCCGACGTGACAGAGGCCGCCGGGCTGGGCCGGATTAACGACGTGCTCGGTCTTGTTCAGGCCTGCGACCAGCAGCCCGACCTGCTGTCCCGCCTCGACCCCGACGCGCTGCCGGGCGAAGCCGCGGAGACCATCGACTGGGCGCCGCCGCTGCCCAACCCGTCGATGATCCTCAACGTCGCCTTTAACAACCGGGAGCTGATGCGCAACGCCCACGTCGATCCCGGCGTCCCCAATTTCTTTCTCAAGCCGCCCTCGTGCATGATCGGTTCGGGCAAGGAGATCATCGTCGACCCGGACTGGGGCGCAGTCATCCCCGAGCCCGAGGTCTGCGCCGTGATCGGCAAGCGCGCCAAGCACGTGCGGGAGGAAGACGCGCTGGACGTGATCTTCGGCTTCCTCATCCACAATGACATCACCAGCCACGGCCTCAAATTCATGAAGGACAGCATCGCCGTGACCTATCCGCCGGATATGGCGTGGCCGGAGTTCTACACTTGGCGACGGCTGCACGGTGAAGAGGATACCGACGCCTACTTCGTCTATCACACGCGGTCCAAGGGCACGGATACCTTCGGCCCAATGGGGCCATGGATCACCACGGCGGATGAGATCGACGACCCCAACGACCTGCACGTTACCGGGCGGCTCAACGATGATGTCTTCACGCAGGACCACACCGGCAACTACCGTTTCTCCATCCAGCGCTGTATCGCTGAAGCCAGCCAGCACTTCACCCTGCGCCCAGGCGACCTGCTCAGCTTCGGCACCACGGGCAAGGGCAACGACAAGTTTCCCCGCGGGCACAAGAGCGTGCTAATCGGCCAGCAGCAGGGGTCGATTTCGATCGAGATTGACCCGCTCGGCCGGCTGGAAAACCCGATCCGGCACCAGAAGGGCGGGGCCTGAATGGTTCGCTCGATCTACGCCAAAGGCGCGGCCCAGCACCTGAACCCCGTGCCCAACGCGGCAGTACACCGGGGGGTGCTGGTAACGTCCGGGGTGCTGGGTAAGGATCCGGCAACCGGTGACTACGCGCCGGAGACGGCCGAGCAGATCCGCCTTGCCTTCGAGCAGCTGCCCGCGATTCTGGCCGAGGGCGGCGCAGAGCTGCAGGATGTGGTCAAGGTCGACCTCTACTTCGCCGACCGGCAGGACCGAGCAATGGCGAATGTGCACTGGGAACGGCTGTGGCCGGACCCCATGCAGCGCCCGGCGCGGCAGGCGCATCAGGTCGATCTGCCCGGCGCGTGCCGGTTCCAGCTGGTGGCGATGGCGGTGCTGGGGTGAATGGCAACTAGATCCACGCCCACTTTGCCCGCCGCTGTCGGGTGTCTAGCAGGTGCTCAGCCGCAAACCGGGCCGATGACCAGCCGCAGACCGGTGTCGCTGTTCACAAACGCCCCCTGATCGTCGAGGCCCTCGCCGGCCTCGTCGATGACAGCCCGGGTCAGGCCCTGCGCCATCGCGGTTTCAATCAGGGTGCGCGGGCTGATGTCGCAGCCATTTTCCTCGAAGATCGTCACGAGGATTTGTTCGGGGGTACCGGTCAGGATTTCCGGCTCTGCCACCGCCGTGCCCTCACAGCGATTACCGCTGACCAGCACCAGATTGCCGTCTACGTCGCGGCGTAGCCCGTCCTCCTCGATCATAGAGTCCATGGCATTTTTCATGTCGATCGGGGCGAAGCCGTCCACTGACAAACTGCGGTCGATGTAGTCGTCGAAGGTCAGGCTGCAGTCGTTGTCTTCCAACCAACCCACGAGTACGTCCTCGGCCGTGTCGGGCGCGGCGGCGATGGCTCCGGCAAAAACCAGCACAACCAGGGTGGTCAGGACTTTGGCGTTTCGGCTCATTTTCCGCATCGGCTCTCTCCGGACGGTCAGGCGGGGCGATTGCAACCTTGTCGCTCGCACATGGAGCGACATTTGCCTCATTATGCGACCAGATTAGCGCATTCCCCTACCGGGGGATAGCGGAAGATATCCCCCGATTTTGGCGCCTTGCCTGGGTTTCAGGCCTCGCTCATGAACCAGTCGGGTTCGGCGTTGGCTCCGCACAGAAGGACGGCAACCCGCTCGTCCTTTTCCGGGACATAGGCGCCCGAGGTCAGGGCTGCGAGCGCGGTCGCCGCGCTGGGCTCGACCAAAATCCGGCTGGCATCCCACAGCCGCCGCTGCGCCTCGAAGGTGTCGGCGTCGGAGACCACGGCATGACCGTCGAGCCACTTCTGTGCCGCTGCCCAGCCGCGGTCGCCGATAGCGCTGGCCCCCAGACCGCTGGCGGAGATCCCGCCCGGCATGATCGTGACCTGCTCGCCCTTCTCCCGGCTCGGCGCCATCGACGCCGTCAACTCGGTCTCGACCGCGATGATGCGCAGATCGTCCTGATAGTGGCAGAGGACGCCGCCGATCAGCCCTCCGCCGCCGACCGACACCAGCAGGGTGTCAATCTCGGCCTGTGCCGACAATTCAAGGCCGACTGTGCCCTGTCCAGCCAGCGTAGCATCGGAGTCAAAGGGGTGGACTTCCAGTGCGCCGGTACGGGCGGCGTGGGCCTGGCAGACGACGTAGGCATCGCTCACCGGGTCGGGAACGGCCACGACTTCGGCCCCGAAGCCACGCATCCGGCGTAGCTTGACCTCGGCTGCGATGGCCGCCGGGACGTAAATGGTCGAGGGGATGCCGAGCGCGGTCGCGGCGTAGGCGACACCGGCGCCGTGGTTGCCGCCAGAGGTGGCCACGACACCGGCCTCGCTGAGTTCGCTGGTCAGTAGATTGTTGAAGGCGCCCCGGAGCTTGAACGAACCCGTCGCCTGCAGGTGTTCCATCTTGAAGGTAACCGGATAGCCAAGGCCAAGTGCATCAGCGTCCATCTGCATCACCGGGGTCCGCCGGATGTAGGGGGAGATCCGCTGGTAGGCGGCTTCGATATCTGCGCGACCGATCATGCTACTCGTCTTTCTGTCAACGCGCGGTAACGGATGCCGGGTTTCCGGGGCGTCGTCCGCGAGGTTTCATCGTCCTGTCTGAGGCAACCCAGTTTCAGCGCGCGGTCAAGCCCTCATTCCCGCCCTGTTGCTGCCCAGACCCATAATTGATGCAACGGCCGCATGCTTGACCCTTGCCCCAAGCCTATATAGGCAGGCACACTGCTTTTTAGACGGCGCTGCCGGTTGCGCCCTTCCCCGAAGCCACGAAGAGGGTTGTCATGGCGAACTTCCTGCATCAGGCAGACCTGCCCGACGAAGTCGATCTCGGACCGGTCATCGCCATCGATACCGAAACCATGGGGCTGAACCTGACCCGCGACCGCCTGTGTCTGGTGCAGGTTAGCGACGGCAAGGGCGACGCGCACCTCGTGCAGATGCCCCAGCGTGACAAGGCCGGAACCGCGCCCTTCGCCGGGTCAGCGGCTTCGGCGTCTGCGCTGGCGCCGAACCTTTGTCGGCAGTTGGGCGATCCCGCCCGGCTCAAGCTCATGCACTTCGCGCGCTTTGATATCGCCAGCGTCTTCGCCTACCTCGGCGTGCTGATGACCAACGTCTACTGCACCAAGCTCGCCAGCCGCATGATTCGCACCACCACCGACCGCCACGGCCTGCGCGATCTGTGCAAGGAAATGCTTGGCGTCGAAATCTCGAAGTTCAACCAGACCAGCGACTGGGGCGCGCCGACCCTGACCCCCGAGCAGCTCGACTACGCCGCTTCGGACGTGTTGCACCTGCACGCGCTGAAGCAGCATCTCGACGCACTGCTGGAGCGCGAAGGCCGCACTGAACTGGCCCAGCAGTGCTTCGATTTTCTGCCCTACCGCGCCCAGCTCGACCTGCTTGGCTGGGACGAGCGCGATATCTTTGCCCACAGCTGAACCGCGAAGCCGCGCGACGCGGCGGGGTCGGCTGGTCGGCCTCGCCCGGCTGGTGCTGATCTTGCTGTGCTGCGGGATCGGGGTGGCGGCTTTTCTCACCCGCGCCCCCGAAATCGGCGGCAGCGCCGTACCCGTCCTGAGCGCTGGCGGCACTGCGCCTGAAGCCCGCTCTGACCCCGACGTCGCGGCAGGCGGAGGCGACGGTGCGATCCGGCTGGAGGGGCCGGTCGAGCTGACCGGGCCTGATGGAACCGTCCTGCGCGGGCAGGGCGCTGCCACTCTCGACCCCGATGGTGCCTCGGTTACGCTGGAAGGCCCGGCGCAGCTCTCAACCAGTCGTTAATGGTCTCTGCCGGGCGACTGGGCTAAGGTATTCGGCATGAAAAGGCCTATGTCTCCACTTCTCACCGGCGCGCTGTTCAGCGTGCTTGGCGCTGTAATGCCCGGCCTGACATCGTCGGCGCTGGCACAGTCGCGCGTGACCAGCGGCGGTTTCGACCTGACGGCGCAGGAGGGCATCGCTTTCGACGCTGCCGAAGGCACGTATCGCGCCACCGGAGAGGTGCAGCTGGTCGCCGGTGACTGGGTGGTGCTGGCCGACACCGTGGAAGCGCGGCTGGGCACGCACGGACGATCTGTTTCCAGCATCAAGGCTTCAGGTGGTGTCTTCGTGCGCAGCCCGCTGGTTACAGCCCGCGCTGCTGTGATGACCCTCCGCCCGGACAGCGGTGACGTTGATCTGGCTGGCCCTGGTGTGGTGCTGCAGTTCGACGGCAGTCGCCTCGTCACCGACGGCCTGCTGCGGCTGGATACCGGGGCCGAGCGCTTTACCCTCGATGGCGCGTTCGTGCTGCAGTGGGGTGAAATTCGCCTGTCGGCCGAGAGCGGATCCGGCGCACTCGACGCCGCTCGACTGGCAAGAATTGAAGCCAGTGGCTCAGCCTCGCTGCAAGGCGCAGACTGGCGCGCGGCGGCCGAACGCCTGCGGTTTGACGAAGCTGCGTCCAAAGTCTGGCTCTACGGCGCAACGGTGGTTCAGCAAGGCGATATGGTGCTCTCGGGCGCCGGGCTGGTCTATGACCTCGCCACCGGCAGCCTCATCCTCGACGGCGGGACCGGGGGGCGGATTTCGGGCGCCCTGGGCGGTCAATGACAGCACCATCATCCAGCACGAGCGACGGTCTACGGGTCGAAAATCTGCGCGTCGAGCGGGGCGGCCAGACCGTGGTTCACAGCCTGTCGCTGCAGGTTGCGCCCGGGCAGCTTGTGGGCTTGCTCGGGCCGAACGGAGCGGGTAAGAGCACGGCCTTTCACGCCATCATCGGACTGGTGCAGAGCCGGGGCGGGCTGATCCGCCTCAACGGCCAGTCGCTTGAGCGGCTGCCCATGTTCCGCCGGGCGCGGGCCGGGTTGGGCTACCTGCCGCAGGAAGCGGCGGTGTTCGAGGGCTTGACCGTGCGGCAGAACCTCGAAGCGGTGATGGAAGTGGGCTTGCCGCGCCGCCAGCGCCGCGATCACTTTGACCGACTGGTCAGCGACTTTGACCTCGAAGCGCTACTCGGCCAGCGCGCGGAAACCCTCTCTGGCGGGCAGCGACGCCGGCTGGAGCTTGCGCGGACGCTGGCGACAAAGCCGCAGATCGTCCTGCTTGATGAACCCTTCGCCGGTGTGGATCCCATCGCCATCGACATGCTGCGCGGGGCCATCCGCACGATAACGGCGGCCGGCTACGGCGTGCTGATCACGGACCACAACGCCCGTGAAACCCTGTCTCTGGTCGAGCACGTGGTGCTGATCGATCAGGGCGAAGTGCTGGTCGAGGGGCCATCCGATGCCGTAGCGGCAGATAAAACGGCCAGAAAGCACTATCTCGGTGAGAATTTCTCACTGTCAAAATCGGATTGAATTGCCCGACTTACCCGTCTATGGCCGTGCTGTGGCGAAAAGGCCTCAGGCGCATAAGCAATCTTCGCGCCAGATTTTCCTCGCTGGCGTAATTCATTTAATTTCTGCTACTGATAGTGTGATTTACAGAACATTTTGATCTCTTTACGAGAAAAAATAAATGGTTTATGAGTTTTTAGCTGCAGATTTTCGGGGCCGTTGCTGTCCCGATGCTCGGATGGTGGGATAACAAGCTTGGCCATATCTCAGAACCTGACGCTCAAACAGGGCCAGTCACTGGTAATGACGCCCCAACTGCAGCAGGCCATCAAGCTGCTGCAACTGTCGAACGTCGAGCTCAGTGAGTACATCGAACGCGAGCTGGAAAAGAACCCGCTGCTCGAACGCGATGACAGCAACGCGGATGCGCGCGGACCCTCTGAAACCGCTTCGTCGGATACGCCGGTGACAAAAGGCGCTGAAGCGACGAGCGCGGTCGGTGATGCCGGCGGCGAAGCCGTGGCTGCCGGTGCAGAACTGGCGCCGCTGGATGATGGTGCCGCCGCCGTCAGCGAGATCGACGATAATTGGCAGGGGCGGGACGACACCGCCGACGCGCAGGTCGGGGCTTCCGTCGCCTTTGAAAACTGGGGCAGCGGCGGCAGCCGCAGTTTTGACGGCGGCGAGGATTTCGATCTCGAAAACCGGCTGACCTCCGAAGAGTCGCTGCGCGACCGCATCGTCAGCCAGGTCAACATCGAGCTCGATGACCCGTCCGACCGCATGATTGCCTTCACCCTTATGGAAAACCTCGACGAGGCAGGGTACCTGCGCATTGATCTCGATCAGATTGCCGAGCGCATGGACTGCTCGCTCAGCCACGTCGAAGGCGTGCTCCGGCACCTGCAGGGCTTTGAGCCAACCGGGATTTTTGCCCGAGATCTGAAAGAGTGCCTGACGCTGCAACTCGCTGAACTGCGGGTGCTGGACGGGCCGATGATGGGCCTGCTGGATAACCTCGAACTGCTGGCCAGTGGTGATTTGAACAAGCTCGTTAAGGTCTGCCGGGTCAGCCAGGAAACTCTGGTGGAGCGCGTGCGGCTGCTGCGCTCAGTTGACCCCAAGCCAGCCTCAAAATTCAATGTCGATGCAGCCCAGGTAGTGACGCCCGATGTCCTGCTCCGGCCCAACCCGGCCGGGGGCTGGATCGTCGAACTGAACCCCGACAACCTGCCGCGCGTGCTGGTCAACAACACCTATTCCGGCATGGTGACCGGGGGCAAGCTGCGCAAGGAAGACCGCGACTACCTCAATGAGCAGATGCAGACCGCCAACTGGCTTGTCAAGGCGCTGCACCAGCGCGCGCAGACGATCATGAAGGTCGCCTCCACCATCGTCGAGCGGCAGGAGCTATTCTTTACCAAGGGTGTGCAGTACCTCAAGCCGCTGATCCTTCGTGATATTTCCGAAGCCGTCGACATTCATGAGTCCACCGTCTCTCGGGCAACCACGAACAAGTACATCAGCACGCCGCGCGGCATGTTCGAGCTCAAGTACTTCTTCACCGCGTCTATTGCAGCCTCCGGAGACGGCGAGGCGCACTCGGCCGAGGCGGTCCGCCACCGGATCAAGGCGCTGGTCGACGCCGAGCAGGCCAATGCCATTCTCTCCGACGACACGATCGTCGATCTGCTGCGCGAAGACGGGGTCGACATCGCCCGCCGCACGGTGGCGAAGTACCGCGAAGCGCTGCGGATTCCCTCGTCGGTCAAGCGTCGCCGGCTGAAGGCCATGGCCTGACCGCAATCATGCACAGCCTGACCGGCTGTTACCCCCGAGAGTCTGTCCCGGGCTGATTGCGGATCCGTGAAGGCATGATTACCTCTGAGATACAGACACGAATAGGCGCGTGGTCTGTGACCACGCTTCCGTCCTTCACCCACAGCAAGCCAGGAGCAGCCCATGCAGATCAGTGTCACTTCTCGCCATATGGATGTCAGCACCGCACTTAAGGCCCGCGCTCAGGATGTTGTGACGGCTCTGCTCGATAAGTACTTCGGACACGGTCTGAGTGCCGAAGTGGTTTTTTCCAAGGGCGCAGGGGGCTTCAGCTGCCTGATCACTGTCCACGTCCATCGCAATCTTGAGCTTCAGGCCAGCGATGAGACTGGCGATGCGCACACCAGCCTCGATCAGGCGGCAGAAAAGCTGGCCAAGCGTCTCCGCCGGTACAAGCGCAAGCTCAACGACCATCGCGGGCTGGCTGAAGAAGCTGAGACCCGGGCGGCGCGGGCCGTGGTGTTCGAGGCTGCAGAGGTTGATCAGGGTGACGACAACGAATCAGAGGCAGAACCCAGCGATTTCGCTACTATCGTCGCCGAGCGTCAAACCGAGATTCAGCGACTTACTGTCGCGCAAGCGGTTGCGCGCCTCGATTTGTCGGGCCTCAACGCTCTCCTGTTTGAATCAGATGGCAGGGTCAACCTCGTATATCGGCGCAATGACGGTAACATAGGTTGGATAGATCCCGGCCAGTAGTACGCCCGATCGATGGGACTGCGAGCGGTCCAAGCCCACCACCGGTACGTTTTTTGGGACACGTGTTTTGAACGAAGCCCTTGTCGCGCCGACATTCATCGATCCGAATGTCAGTGTCACGAGCAAAAGACAGTTGTTGTTTTCTCTGGCTCAGCGGGTTGCAGAACCCTATGGCGTGGCAGAACGCGAGGTGCTGTCCGCGCTGCAGGATCGGGAGCAGGAAGGCTCGACCGGCGCTGGTGAAGGGGTTGCGATCCCGCACGCCAAGCTGCCAGGGCTGAACCGGACTGTGACCTACTTCGCGCGGCTGCAGGATCCTGTTTCCTATGACTCCCACGACGATATCGATGTCGATCTGGTGTTCCTGATTTTGGCGCCGGAGACGGCAAACGGCGACCACCTCAAGCTGCTCGCCCGGGTTTCAAGGGCGTTCAAGGACGCGACGTTCTGCGAGCGTTTGCGCGGCGCTGAAGACGCGGCTGCCCTCGATATTTTGCTGAACGAAGTCTGAGCGCTTGCCGGGCCGTCAGCTCAGGTTTTCCAGCGGCCAGAACGGCAGGCTGTCGAGCAAATCATCGACCTCAGTGACCGTGAAAAATAGAAACAGCAGGCCCGCGATAGTGAAATAGGCCGATAGGGGCACCAGCACCGCGATGGCGCCTACCCAACGCCACCAGCGGTCGAGGCTGAGATCACCCGACATTTCCGTGAACAGGGCGTAGCTATAGTAGAGCATGGCGAACAGGCCCGCGGGCAACAGCCAGAAGGCGACCGGGCGCTGGTCGAGCAGATCGATCGGCCCGAAGACGGCACAAACCACCCAGCAGACAATGCAGAAGATCAGGGCGATCAGGGTCAGCCGGAACAGCACCATGCTCCGGTAAAACTGCCGGCGTTCGGCCTCGGTCAGCAATGAGCTCTGCTCGAAGTAGCGCCGCGCCATGGTCGCTATTGCCGGGCTTCGACGGTGATTTCTTCGCCACTGTCGCCGCCGGTCAGGGCCCGGTTGAGGGTGACCTCGAGGATGCCATCGGCGACGCTGGCCCCTTCCACGGTCATGCCGGGGCCAAGCGCGAAACGTCGCTGGAAACCGCGCAAGGCGATGCCGCTGTGAAAAACGTCGGTCGCTTCCGGTGTGGACTCACCCGGCGCGCGCTTCCCCAGGATCAGCAGCTGATGGGGCTGGGCGATGACGCGCAGGTCATTGCGGGTAAAGCCCGCCACCGCGACCCGCACCACTAGCGTGCTTTCGCCGCGCAGGAGGACATCGAAGGGGGGATAGGCGTCGCTGCCTCGCTGCTTGGACAGAAAGTCCAGATGGTTGAACAGCGGTTCGAACCCGATCAGCGAGGGGTGTTCGAGCAGGTTCAAGATCTGATCTTCCCGGTCCAGTCCTGAAACGCCTGAATGGTGGCTTCGGAGACGTAGTGCTCGATGCCCTCTGCATCCCGCTCAGCCGTTCCTTCATCGATCCCCAGCGCGGTGAGAAACTCGACCACGATCCGATGGCGTTCCCGCGATTCCTGCGCCAGATTGGCGCCGGCGTCGGTCAGGAAGATTGACCGGTAGGGCTGGGTGTTGACCAGGCCTTCCTTGGTCAGCCGGGACAGGATCCGGTTGACGGTCGCGTGGCTGACCCCCATGCGTGCGGCGACGTCGACCACCCGGGCCTCGCCGGTTGCCTTGATCAGATCGTCGATCAGCTCAACGTAGTCCTCGGCCGTCTCGCTCCGCCGCGCTTCGCGCACAGCCTCGAACCCGGCGGCCTGCTGCTCTACGGGCGCAAGGTCGGGGTTGTCGGTCTGGCCGGAAACGCTCTTGGGGTCGGACAAGGGCCGGTACCTTTCGATGGGGTTCTGTGTGTTGATACAGCCCGGGCCGTGGATTTCAAGGATTCGGCACACAGGTTCGACCGCGACACCGATGGCTATTGCACAATTTGTAGCCTGAGCTACATTGTCCATCATAGGCTTAATTCTGTGCAGGATACTGACTTTTGATGCGTCGTCTCGCGCTCTCTTTGGTGGCTTTGCTCTTCCTTGCCGGCCCGGCACCGGCAGAGGGTTTTGTGCTGCGCACGACCACGCAGATGCTGGCTCAGCCGTTGGCCTTCATTTTCGAAGGTCAGGCAGAGGTCTCGGCGCTGCTCGGCGCCGGCACTGACCCCCACACTTATCAACCCACGCGCCTTGACGTGCGCAGCATGGTCGAGGCCGACGCCGTGACCTATCATGGCCTGCTGTTTGAGGCGCAATTGCTCGACCTGATGCAGCAGTTGGAGCAGCGTCTGCCGGCGCTCGCAGCAGAAGCCTACCAGCCCGCCGACGACCTGCTGCGTGACGGTGGCCTGCCGGACCCGCACACCTGGCACAACCCCGTGCTTTGGATTGAGACGGTAGTTGGCCTGTCGCGGGCGCTGGACGAGCAGACCGATCTGGACCTGTCCGAGGAGCGGGTTTCGATGCTGCGTGAAGCGGCGCTGCAAACCGACGCGTGGATCGATGCGGTCTTTGCCGACATCGACCCTGAACAGCGCACGGTGATCAGTGCGCACGACGCCTTTCAATACTACGGTGAGCGCTACAGCGTGCGCTTCGAGCCGCTGCTGGGGCTCTCGACGGCCAGCGAAACCAAACTCGCCCGGCTGAACGAACTCGTGGACCTGATCGAAGAACAGAATCTGAGCGCCGTGTTCAGCGAAACCACGGTGGAGAACGCCGGTATCGCTGCTCTGCGCGAGGGCGTGGCTCGGCGGGGTCTGGCCCTGCGGGCGCTGCCGCCCCTGTTTTCCGACGCCTTGGCGCCGGCCGGTGAGCCGGGTTCGACCTACTTCGGCATGCTGATCCAGAACACCATCAATATGGCGGATGCCATGAGCGGGCAGCGCCCGGTTCCGCCCGCGTCCCTGCTCGACTTTCTGGGCCGGAACGGCCTGATTTCCCCGACTGTAACAGAGGCGACAGCCCAATGAATGCGCTGAGTAACCTGTTCATGATTACCGACCGCAATGTCAGCCTGAGCGTGGATGAGGCCATCCGGGTCTCAGGCCTGCGCGTGGGCTACAGCGGCGCGCCGGTGATTGACGACGTGAGCTTCCGCGTCAATCGCGGTGAGCGTCTGGCTGTGATCGGTGCCAATGGTGCCGGCAAGTCTACCCTGCTCAAAGGCATGCTGGGGCTGATCCGGCCCGAAACCGGCAGCGCCACTTTCCTCGACCGGCCGTTCTGGGCCGTTCGGCAGCACGTCGCCTTCGTCGCGCAGGCCGACGAGACCGACTGGAACTTTCCCAGCCGGGTCCGGGATCTTGTCGCCATGGGGCGGGGGGTCCACCTCGGCCTGACCGGGCGGCTGGGGGCAGAGGACTGGCGCGCGGTGGACGCGGCGGTGGAGCGGCTGAACATCGCCGACCTTGCGGCGCGCCCGCTATCCGAGCTATCCGGGGGGCAACGCCGCCGCGTGCTGCTGGCCCGCGCACTGGCGCAGGACCCGCAGATCATGCTGCTCGACGAGCCGTTTCAGGCCATCGATGCGGCTACGCGCGACGCACTGATCGCGGCGCTGGATGATTTTCAGCTTCAGGGCAAAACTGCGCTGATCGTCCACCACAATCTGGGCGAGGTGCGCAGCCTGTTCGACCGTGTGGCGCTGCTGGACGGGACCGTGACGGCGCTCGATACGCCGGACGCAGTGCTAGCGTCGGACGCCTTCGAACGCGCCTTCGGCATTTCTGCCCGTTAAGCCCGCGACTGAGCCGGTACCATGGATTACAACACCCTGATCGTGCTGGTCGGCCTGGTGAATGCTGGACTGCTGCTCGGCAGTTTCGGTGCGCTGGTCAGCCTGCGTGGTGAAAATTTGACCGCCGACGTTGCTGGACACGGGGTCGTCTCCGGCGTGGTGCTGTCGCAGGGCGTGACCGTCTGGCTCGGTCTGGCGACGTGGTTGGCGGTGCCGCTGCTCTGGGCGCTGGGCTTTGCGAGTTCAGGGCTGATCCTCTGCTTCATCTTCTTCCTGCGCTGGCGCGGCTATTCGGTGGGCGCCAGTCAGGCGCTGGCCATTGCGCTGGCCTACGGTTCGAGCCTTGTGCTGCTGAGTCTTGTGCAGGCGACCGGTGCGTTTTCGACCAAGGGCCTGACCCTGCTTCTGCTCGGTGATGCCGCCACGTTGACGCTGGTCAAGGTACTGCCTGCCCTTGTGCTGCTGTTGGTCTGGGGGCTGGCGTTCCTACTGCTGCGCCGCGCTTTGCACGATTGGGTGCTGGACCGGAACGCCAGCGGCCTCGCAGGCCTGCAATCCTGGCTCGATCTGGTGTGGGCGGTTGCAACAGTGGCGCTGGTGCTCAGCGCACTGCCTGCACTGGGTCTGACCCTGCTGGTCGGCATGCTGACTCTGCCTGCCTTGATTGTCCGGCCGTGGGTGGCATCGTTCAACGGGCTTGTGCTGGGGGCAGCCTTGGTCGGTGGGTTGGTGTCCGGCGTCGCCGGATGGCTCAGCGCCGGGGTGCTGCCGCTGCCCACGGGGGCATTGGTAGTCGTGAGCCTCGGTGCGGTCTGGGCGCTGGGGAGTCTGGCAGCTGGTTTGCGCCGAAAAGGGGTTCCAGCCCGATGATGGTGCTCAGCCAGGA
>MDSZ01193996.1_pt1 | contig 15997 bp, 16 predicted proteins | sample 811201 | NCBI WGS metagenome assembly MDSZ01 (sample SAMN05326647, study PRJNA326480) | marine metagenome | isolation source: seawater | place: Indian Ocean: North | collected 2010
ATATTTATAGATGAGTTAGATAAAGTAAGTAGAACAGAACATGGTAAAGAAATAATAGGAATATTAACACATTTAATAGATTCTACACAAAATGATATATTTCAGGATAAATATTTTGGAAATGTTGATTTAGATTTATCTAAAGCATTATTTATATTTTCATATAATGATGTGGATTTGATAGATAAAATATTATTAGATAGAATACATCGTATTAAATTTGATAATTTAATATTAGATGATAAAATTATAATATGTGAAAAATATTTATTACCGGAATTATATAAAAAATTTGGAATAGAAAATATAATAAATATAGATGAAAATATAATAATATATTTAATAGAAAAATATACAAATGAACCTGGTGTAAGAAAATTAAAAGAGATTTTATATGAAATAATATCTACAATAAATTTGGATTTATTAAAAAAAAAGGAGAAATACGATATACCATATATAGTGACCCGCGATATAGTGAATAATATATTAAAAGATAGAAATACAATAAAATTTTTATCTATAAATAGTATTCCAAAAACAGGTATAATTAATGGTTTATGGGCGAATTCATACGGTAATGGAGGTATATTACATATAGAGGCAAAATATTTTTTGACTAATACTTTATTTGATTTAAAATTAACAGGAATGCAAGGCGATATAATGAAGGAAAGTATGTCAGTAGCAAAAACTTTAGCAATATCATTAATAAATAAAAATAGGTTAAATTCTTTATTAAGTGAATTTGAACAAAATAAATTCCAGGGAATTCATATTCATGTTCCCGAAGGTGCTACACCAAAAGATGGTCCATCTGCTGGAGCAGCAATAACATTAGTATTATATAGTTTATTAACAAATAAAAAAATAAAAAATAATTATGCTATAACAGGAGAGATTTGTCTACAAGGAAATATAACAGCGATAGGTGGTTTAGATTTAAAAATATTAGGTGGTTTAAAAGCTGGTGTAACTAGTTTTTTATATCCAAAAGATAATAATAAAGATTTTAGAATATTTTATGAAAAACATAAAGATAAACTAGATAATATAGATTTTTATGAGGTTCAAAATATTAATGAAGCATTAAAATATATAATTATTTAAGTATTATAAAAAAAATATTATAATAATTTTTACAAATATTATTATAATAATTTTTTTACAAATATAAAATATAATAATGTCATAATATAATATGGCAAATATACCACCAATATCATTAACATACAGTAATTTATTAAAATATTTATCACTATTAACACCATTTCTATTAAGTTTTTACATAGTTATATCTAATATTTTAACGAATACACCAATTAAAGCTATAATATATTTATTTGGTGTAATAATGTTATCAACATTAAATACATTATTAAAAGGATTTGTAAAATCATATCAAAGTCCATTAGCTTCCCCATTATGTAATGTATTACCATATCCATTTACACAGAGAGATAATACACAGATGGGACAAGTATTAAACAGTCCATCGTTAGTGACAACAATTTTATCATTTACATTATCTTTTATGGTATATCCAATGATTATAAATAAAGAAGTAAATAGTGCATTTTTAATGTTTATGATTATATTAATTATAATTAATATATCAGTTGAATTATCAGGATATTGTTCAAATTTAACAGGAATAATTTTTGGAATAATTAGTGGTGGTTTTATAGGTATAATATATTATTTATTATTAGAATCAAGTGGATATGGAGAGATAGCTTATATGACACAATTTAATACAAATAATATACAATGTGGTAAGGCGGGTACACAAAAATTTAGATGTACAAAAAAAAAATAAGTATTTAAATAATATTTAAAAACAGATTTAGATGATTTTTAATTTTAGGATATGCTTGTTTAGTTTTAAAATTTTCAGACATTAATTGTGGTATATTAGTGTTATTATTATAAATAATAAGAATATTATTATAAATATTATTTAAATTAATTTTTTGATATATATTCATTTCCTCATATATAAAGATGGGTTTATTAGTTTTTTTATTAACATGATTATGAAAATCATATAAGTATTTAATCATATCATCTTTTGATAATATATTATTGAAATTTGTTTTATTAAGTTTATCGGTTGCATCTTTACTGCATTCAGGACAAGGAAGATTTGTGAATAATAATTTAATAAGTTCAATAAATTCATTTTTATATTTTAAAAAATTTTCATTAGAAATTTTATATGAAATTCCATGTACAATGTACCAAATATTTGGCCCCCATATATTTGGTGGTATAATCATTTTAATAATATAAAATAGATATAAAAAAAAATTAATATTTTTTATAAATGAATAAAAACGAATTTTATGATTTATTAAATAATATAGATGAAGACGAAAATGAAAATGAAATATGTCTTATAACGAGAGAAAAATTAGAAAAAAATCATATAAAATTAGATTGTAATCATTGTTTTAATTATTTGCCATTATTTAATGAATTAAAGCAACAAAAAACAAAAAAAATATTAGATAATGCTAAATTAAAAATAAATGAAATAAAATGTCCTTATTGCAGAAATAAGAGTCAATGTATTTTACCCCCTTTTAATAAATATTATGAAACAAAAAGTATAATAGGTGTTAATTTTCCAAAAAAAAATTGTTATATATTGAATAAATGTGAACATTATAATAAAAAAACTAAAACATTTTGTAATGATAGCGCTTGTATAACAAATTATGGTATTTTTTGTAATAAGCATACGAAATATAGTTATTTTGAAGAGGAAAAATTAAAAAACATAAATATTGAAAAAAGAAATGAATATAAAAATAAAAAGGTAAAAGAGTTACGAGAGATTTTAAAAAATAATAAATGTAAAGTATCTGGAACAAAGAATGAATTAATAGATAGAATTTTACTAAATATAGATAAATAAAAAATACATAAAAATATTTTTTAATAATATATAAATAGAATTATATATTATTAAATATGTCTAATGAACAAAAACAGACATTGATAAATAATGTTAAGGAATGGATGAGTATAAATAAAAAGATAAATGAATTACAAGCACATATGAAAGAATTAAAATTAAAGAAAAAAAAATTATCAGAAATGGTTATAAAGATAATGGAAAATAATAATATAGATATGTTTGATGTCACGGGCGGAAGATTAGTTCATAAAGTAACAAAAGTAAAAGGTACAATAAATAAAGATTTTTTAAATAATATGTTGTTATCATATTTTGAAGATAATCCAAATATAGATACAGAAGATGTAAGTAAATTTATATTAGAAAACAGACCAATAAAAGAAAATTCATCATTAATAATAAAAGAAAATAAATGATTAATTATAATTATATATTTATATATTTATATAATTCTAAATATAATATTTAATACTTATATATAATATATAATATATATAAATGAATGAATTTTTAATAACATCAGTAGCATTATTTAGTATAATAACAATAGCTTCTTTATTAGGGCGATTTTTTTCTATACCATTAGAAACATATTTACCATTTGTATTATGGGCAATTGCAATTTATTTATTTAATATATTTTTAAATAAAGAACATACAAATAGTTTTATGCAAGTATAATTATTTTTTATTTGATTTGACTTTGACTTTTAATAATATTGTTTAATTCATTTGTTTCAATATTATTATTTAAATTGTCATGTATTTCTCCTATATTAGGTTGTCTTTTATATCTTTCATTAAATGACTTGATAAAATCTTCTACCATAATAGTTTTACGTTTAAACTCATTATTATTTTTTACATATTCTACAACACTTTGTGTATTACGTTTGGCTTTATCTTCGGGGTCTTCAATATATACAGAGTTTTTAGTAGTTTCTATAATATCACAAATTTCAGGTTTTATTAAATCTTTAAATTTTTCTTGTTTTTCTATTAAAAATATTTTATTTTTTATAGGGTTTCCCTGAAATTTTTCTTTAAATTTTTTTATACTTTTATTACTAATAGATGGACTAATTTCGACAAGTCTATTATATTCTTCTTTAGAATGTTTAAGCATTTGATTAGATTGCATTCTTTCATATGGTGCTTTTGATAATTCTAATTTAATATTTCTATAAAATTTATCCCAACTAATAGCACTAACTCTATGAGCTTCATTTAATTCTGTTATTTTTAAAAACTGTTGTATAGTTGTTATAATTCCCGCTAAAATATTAATAGCACCAACACCTAGTGTATAATACGGAACATATTCTTGTGGTATTCTTTCTTGGGCAAAATTTGCTGTACCGGTTAATGTGCTCATAATAATTACAGGAATGGTATACCATCTGTTTTTAAAGTTATAACAATGATGTTCTCTTGTATGAAGCCAACTGTAACAAATAGCTTTATCGCCCCATTCTATTAAAATTTTTTCATGTTGCTTACCCCAAATATATGATTTTATTTTATTTTGTTTTCTATTTTTTATATTATTTTCATCATTTTCATTATTTTCATTATTTTCATTATTTTCATTTATATCACCGTTATCATCGTTAGAATTAATATCATCATTAATATCAATAGATATAGACATTATATATTATAAATTAATATTATATAATATATAATTATTAAAAAATAAGTTATTAATCTTTAATCATTTCTTTAATAAACTTATTTCTAAATTCTAATACATCTGGTTTGGAAGTATTTCCATTTGCAGTTACTTGGTCTTCGTGTAATCTATAATATAATAAATTTTCTTGGATATTATAAATTTTTCCAAATTGTTTGAGTAATTTAAGTTCGAGTTCAAAATCTTCATAAATAGAATGAGAATTTTTATTATAGTTTCCAACTTCTAAAATAGCTGATTTTTTATAACATACACAGGGGTGGTTAATAAACCAATGACTTGGGTTTTTTTTATATTCATTCCATGTTAAAATTTCTTTATGATTAGTTTCGCCTGTTGTTGTTTTTTGACCATTTATTTCTTTTAAATAAAAAGCATTAGTTCCACATATTACGCAATCATTATGTGATTTCATATATTCTAATTGTTTAATTATACGATCATGATGTAAAATATCATCTGAATCTACTTTAATAATAATTTCATTATTGCATAATAAAACACCTTCATGTAAACTATAACCGATTCCCATATTTTTATCCCATTTTTTATAAATAAATTTTGTAAAACGCATAGTTTTTTCAATTTCTTTTAAAGTTTTTTCTAATAATTTACTACTTAATTCATTTGAACCATCGTTAATCCAAATTATTTCCATTCCAAAATGTCCATTTTGTCTTTTTATTGATTCTAAACATTCTACAACGTATTTATGATTAGTATTGTAACTACTTATTAAAATGGAAACCCATACTTTAGGTTCTTTATATATTTCATCAAGTTCAATAGTATTCATTATTTCATAATTTTGTTTAGTAGAACCCCATTCTTGGTAAGCATATACTTTAGAATGTCCCATATATTGTAATCCTGTTCCGTGTTTAGGTAAAAAATAATAACTTGGTAAAATTTCAACATCTTTAAAATTTCCACTATTTAATAATCCAGTTAATAATCCAGGTCCAACTGTCTGCCAAGCCATTTTTTTAGTTTTTGCTCTAGAGACTTCATTTTGCATAATCCATTGAATGGCTAATCCAGGTAAAGGATGATTTTTTGTAAAGGCCATTGTTCCGGTTGCTACAAGTCCTTGTCTAATATTTTCATTTTCATAACCAGCAAAAGGTTTATTTTTTTCAATTAGTTTGTTAAATGGTTCTATACAAATTGAATCGGCATCTAAAAATAAACCACCATAATGATATAAAATTTCCCATCTTATTATATCGGCTTTTCCATTAATTTCTTCAATTTCATTAATTCGATTGATACACATTAATTGTATTTCTCTTTTTTTAATTTCTTCTTCATTCCACATAATGTATTCAAAGTCAGGATGTTTATCTTTCCATGTTTGCATAAACTTGGAAGGTCTAGGCTTTGGGCCAATCCATAATTGATGAATAATTTTTGGAATACTCATTATTTAATTAATTTAAATAATATTTAAGTAAATTAAATAATAAATAATAAATAATAAATAATAAATAATAAATAATAAATAATAAATAATAAATAATAAATAATAAATAATAAATAATGAGTAAATTAGCATTAATAACAGGTATAACTGGTCAAGATGGTTCGTATTTATCTGAATTATTAATTGGTAAAAATTATAAAGTTTATGGTATCGTGAGAAGAAATTCAATAGTATTTAATTATTCAAGACTAGATAATATAAAAAAAAATTTAAATTTACTGTATGGTGATTTGACAGATGGTTCATCATTAAATAATATAATAAATAAAATTATAAATATCAATAAAGATTATAGTGTATTAGAAATATATAATTTAGGAGCGCAAAGTCATGTACAGATATCATTTGATAATCCAGAATATACAAGTGAAGTTGATGGTATGGGAACATTAAAAATATTAGAAGTTATTAGATCATTAAACAATACTGATATTAATAAAATAAAATTTTATCAAGCAGGAACTAGTGAAATGTATGGTAAAGTATTAGAAACTCCACAGAATGAAAATACACCTTTTAATCCACAATCACCATATGCATGTGCAAAAGTTTATAGTCATTTTTTAGTAAAAAATTATAGAGATTCATATAATATGTTTTTATGTAATGGTATATTATTTAATCATGAATCAGAAAGGCGCGGAGATAATTTTGTAACACAAAAAATTATAAATTTTGTTAAAAAAGTAAGTAAATTAAAAGAAAATAATAACTATTTGGAAAATCAAGAAGTATTAGAATTAGGAAATATAAATTCAAAACGTGATTGGGGACATGCAAAAGATTATGTTAATGGAATGTGGTTAATGTTACAACAAGATAATCCGGATGATTATGTATTAGCAAGTGGAAAAACATATAGTATAAAAGAATTTATTGAAAAGTCATTTAATAAAATAAATATTAACATATTATGGAAAGGTGAAAGTTTAAATGAAATAGGTATGGATAGTGAAACAAATAAAATATTAATTAAGATAAATAAAAAATATTTTAGACCATCTGAAGTAGATTTACTGCTAGGAAATCCAATTAAAGCAATAAATAAATTGAATTGGAAAAGAGAATATGATACTCTTGATAAATTAATAGAATCAATGTTATAATTATATTTACATATTATTATTTAAATATAATTTTTAAATTATGATTATAACTATTTATCTAATGATGTTAATTTAAATAATATTTAAGTAAATTAAATAATAAATAATAATATATAAAACAATTAAATATATAAAAACAATATATATATATATTTAATATACATGAATAGTATTAATATATATTTGGCACATAGATCTGATACTAAGTTTATGGAACAACAAGTAAATTTAATTAGAAAATATTTTAAACATTCGTCTAATTCAAAATTGTGTATATATGGTTTTGTAGATTGTCCAAATAATCCAAAATTAATGCATGATATATGGAAATCATTAGATGTTATACCAATTATTATTCCACAAGAAATTAATGGAGTTAATAGAAGCAATATGTCACCATCAGATTCGTTTGGTTATGCATTTGAGTATGTATATATTAATTATATATTAAAAGATAATTATATTAGTGTTTTTTTAGAAAATGATGTTTTTCCATTTAAAGATATTGATATCGAAAAATATGTTGACAATTATGAAATATGCGGCGAAGTAAGATTTAATGCAAAATTTTTACCGGTAAGAATTAATCATTTTTGGTTAGGATTTATAATATTTAATCATAAAGAAATGACAGATAGAGATAAATTTTCAGGATTACGTATGGATGTTAAGCCATATGGAATAAATAAGACATATTGGACGGATTGTGGTGCCAAATCATATTATTGGATTACTGAAAAACAAAGAAAAATTAGACAAATGGTTACTAATGGTAATGAAGATTATGATGGTTTTACGTCACTTGAATGTACTCCACATAATATAACAACAGATGTTGAAAATTTACCAGATTTATTTAGAGAGAAATATGATCCTAATTATAGAGTATTAATTTATGATGATTGTTTACTTCATTTAGAGAGAATGGGTAAAGAAGCCCAATCTAATAAATTTAATTGGTGGTTAAATTGTTATAATAAAATAATAAAGAAATAAAGAATTAATATTATTATATATAATGAATAATAATATTAATTATATTCCTTTGGGATTTCAATGTACTTCTTCTAGTATATTAAAAAAATTAAATTTAAGAAAGTGTTCATATCCATTTGATTGGATTATTAGTAATCCAAAAAATATATTATTATTATTAGAATTATAATTTAGATATATTTTAATTTTTATATATATATGAATTATACTACAATTTTTCAAGAGGATGGATTTGGTGCACAATACCAACGTATAATTGAAACATACTTATTTTGTAAACTACATAATTTAAATTTTTTATATAGTCCATTTACTAATATAGAACATAACTATAATAATGATAACAAATTTGTAAATAATATAGAAAATTTTATTAATTTAAAAAATAATATACTAAATACACAAGATAAATCGGTTAAAAGAATTGATTACGGAAGTATAGTAATGAAATTTATTAATAATAATAAAGATTTATGTTGTAAAGGTCAACATTTAGAATTTATAAAAAAATGTTTTTGGGAAAATAAAGATAAAAATGTATTTAAAAATAATAAATTAAACGTTGCTATTCATATACGGAGAATAAATAAACACGATGCTTTATTAGGATATGATAATAATATAGGTGGGCGAGCAACTAATGATAGTTATTATTTAAATATAATTAATATAATAAGAAATAAATATATAAACGAAGATTTACAATTTCATATTTATTCACAAGGATACGAACAAAATTTTGAAATATTTAAAGCCCCTGATACAATATTACATTTAAATGAAGAATTACCCTTAACCTTTATTGGTATGGTTGGTGCTGATATTTTGGTAACATCTGCAAGTAGTCTTAGTTATACAGCTGCTTTATTAAGCGATGGTATTATTTACTATAAAACATTTTGGCATAATCCTCGAAAAGAATGGATTATATGTTAATATTATCTTTGTTGTATATAAATATTTTCAGCAATATTTATAAATTTTGAATTTAAAAATGTTGGATCAATTGTATTTTTATGATTTATTTTGATAAAATTTTGAGATATCATATATTTTGTAATATTATCACTATTACATTCGGCTGCTCCATTATATTGATATCCGTCTGGTTCAGCTGTTACAAATACTACTCGTTCTTTTAAATAATCTCCAGCTCCTTTTAAAATATTTAAATCTGAACCCTGTGCATCAATTTTAATATATTCTATGTATTCAAATTTATCCCATGGAAAATTATGAAAAAACATTTTTAAATTAATTACTGGTACCTCAATTATTTTTTCAATAGGTCCAAGATATTTTTCATCATGACAATATAAACTAGATGTTCCACAATCTTTAGAATTAATATAAAAATTCATTTCCTCCTCTTTTTCTACGTTGCTTAATGCTTTATTTATTATTACCATTCTACCGGAATCTAAATGTTTTTTATCAAGAGGCTTACCAGCGACAGCATGTGATGGGTGTCGTAGTTGAATATTACCCGCTTTAATATTTTCCACGGCTTCTGGGTTAGGTTCAAAACCAATAACAAATAAGTTAGGCTCTTTATCTAACCATGTTGAAGATTGATTAGCACCGTAAGATAAACCTATATCGATTTTAATATGATTACAATTATTGGGAATATTAAATTCAAACATATTTAAATAATAATATAATTTATTATTTAAATATATTTAAATATATATTTAAATATATTTAAATATATGGAAATTATTATTCATAATCCAAGTCATAGTGGTGATATTCTTCATACATTAGAATTTGTTAAAATATTCATAAAAAGTAATCCTAATTGTAAATTTACATTAGTTCCAGCTTCATGTAAATGTTTATATGAAAATTTAATATCATATAATGTAAAAATTATACAACATAATTGTATATGGAATTCAATTTTGAAAAAAAATGAATTGATTAAAACCGATATTATAACTAAACTACATAATGTTTTAACTCATTATGAATCTGATATATTATATATAAATATATGGAAAATGTTGGTACAAGATAATACAAATTGTATTAATTTAATAGGAAGAAAAGATTTTATAAAAAATTTTGTAAATAAAACAAATTCTTTATATAATTTAAATATACAATTTAATTGTAATAGTGATATAGAATTAATACCAATTCTACCTGATATTAATATAGATAAAGTAGAAAATTATTTGAAATCTTTTAATAAAAAATTTATATTTTTTTATAATTTAAATAGTACATGTGGTATAGAGAGTGAATATAGAGTAAATATAAATGATGAAGTAATAAATAACTTACTTTCTGAAATAGATAACGATACTATATTATTAGTAACAAAAAAAACTGAAATTCAAAATAGTAAAATTATTAATTTAGAAAGTGATTTAAATATTCAAATGTCAAATGATGGCAAAAATTTACTTGTTTATGAAAAAATATCAAGAATGTGTGATAAAATTTATTTTAAAATAAATGGTGGAAGTTTGTTTATTTTAAATGGTAAAAATATAGAAAATGAACAAAATTTTAATTTAATTAAAAGCAGTAATATTAATACCTGGTATAATATATTAAAAAACTCTTATCATTTAAAAGATTTAAATATATATAATATATAATATTCAAATTATAACTTATTTTTATAATAATTAATCATTTCTTTTATACCAACATCTAATTTTGTAAATTTAAAATTATTATCTAATGCGATTTTTAACTTTGTATTATTAGAAACACAACCAATCATATCTCCTATAATACCATCTTCAACCTTAATATTATGTTTAAAATTACCTTCATGTTTTATTACTTCTAATAACTCTTTTATAGTTGTTTTTTCCCCAGAACCTAAATTAAAAATATCATTATAAAATTTTGGATTTTCTAATGATTGCTCAATAATTTTTGATACATCGCCAACATATATAAAATCTCTATATCTTTCCAAAGAACCTTTAATAATTACAGTATCTTTATTATTTAAAAATTGTGATAAATATATACTTACCATTCCTTTTTTTAAATTTGATAAATCTTGACCCGGTCCATAACATGTAAATAATCGAAACATTGTATAGTCAATATTAAAATATTTTTTATACAAGTGTAAATATTTTTCACTTGTATATTTATGAATAGAATAAAATGTATCATAATTTACATTACTATTTTCATTATAAATACCTGGATTTGATGTACCACCGTAAATACATACAGTACTAATAAAAATAAATCTTGTGCATTGAATTTTTTTAGCCAATTCTAATAATACCAGCGTTGATTTTGTATTTGCATTTAAATCATAAAATACATCATCAAAGCTACCTTCTTTACTTGCTTGCCCAGCAATATGAATTATACAATCAAATTTTTTATCTAATTCTAATAGTTTTTCATCTGAACAATCTAATTTTAATAATTTAATATTATTTGGTAAATTTGATTCATATCCAGTTTTCATGTTATCTATTACTGTAACATCATGATTATTTTTAATAAGATTAGAATATACATTTGAACCTACAAATCCAGCACCTCCAGTTAATAATATTTTCATTTATATAAATAGATTATTATTTAAAATATTTATTTTGAACGATATTTTTCAAAATAAATATTTTAATTAAAATATTCATAATCATTTCCAATAGCTTTTTTATATGCTTCCCAGTGCAACTTTTATGAATATATGATTACCCCATCCAAATCAAACACATATAATTTATAATCTAATATATTATATTTTAATAATCAAATATGTTTAATTATAAATTTTAACATATTTAATTATTTATAATGCAAAAAAACAGAAAAAAATATTAGAAAAAATAAAAATACTAGAAACCAGAAACTTATTTATAAATTAGTTTGAATATTAATAGTAATATATATTAAATACATTTTTATTTAATATATTTATTTTTAATAATATTTTTGATACAAATAAATAGCATTATAATAAGCAGAAACACATTTATGGATATTATTTTTTGAATATTCGGCCAGCCCTAACCAATGTAAGATTACCATATCAATTAAAATAGGGACATTATATTTTTCAAATAAAAATAAATAATTATCCATATTATTGTTTATATTGACAATTATATTATCATTTTCAATAATGAAAAAATGATTAGCTCTATTATTTATTTCATCAAATCCACTTAATGAATATAATATTTTTCCTATGTCATAATAGTTTATACCAAATATATTAGTTTCTCCAAAATATCCTCTTGGATCTATTAGGTAATAATTAAAACTAGAATCAATTAAAATATTCGATAAGTGACAATCACCATGAACAGTATAATATTCAGTTATATTATTTTTAAAAAAAGAAATAATATTTTGTGATAATCTATTTATTATTTCGTTATGCGTTACTGATATTGACACAAAATTAACTTTTTTAATAAATGAAAAATAATTTAATATTGGAAATATCAATTCTAATCTATTCTCTATTTTAGTTTTAAATTCTATATATATATCACGCATAAGTAACTTATTTTCAATTTTTACTTTTTCTTGACTATGTAAATTTTCTATTATATATAAACATTTTTTTATAATTTCTATTTGTTTTGATTGTATTGATTCATTAAAATATTTAATAACTTGTTTTGAGTTTTTTATTTTTTTCATAATAAAATAATTTTTACCATATTCGTAAATAGTTGGAAAAAAATTATAATTTCTATGGTATTTATAAAAATATAATTCTTTATCTATTATTTTATTTCCATAATTACAAGTAGCTTCTTTTTTTAATTTATCATCATTATAATCAGTAATTTTATTAAAATATCTAGTTATATAATGTTTTTTTTCTTTATTTATAAAAGTTATTAATTTTTCCATATCTCCAATGTCAATTAAATCTTCAATTTCATATGTTTCAAAATTTCCAAAGTTACTTTTATAACAATCACATAAATCCATTTCAGGTGTAAAATTATTTAAATATTTAAAATCCGCAAAATAATAAATCCCTATAATATTTCCATAATTTTTTTTAACAATATTATTATTATGTGCTTCATATCTTCCAAAATTTTTATATGTAAAAATGATATTTTTTTCTTTAAAAATATTAAAATCAATTTCAATATTTGGATAAATATCACACCAAGTAATCAATAATTTTTTACTTAAAAATTTAGTTTTTGATAAAGCATTATGTAATGTATAACTATTTTCATAATTATTAATTATTTCAACATTAATTATTTCATATTCTATATTTAATAAATTTAAATAAAATTTTAATAACTCATTATATTCCTTATTAATAATTATTACAAATTTTTTACAATATTTTTTCCAATAATTTACAATATTATTTAATAAACAATTATCATTATATGTTGCTAATAGTTTTGGAATATATTTTGTTATAGGTAGTAGTCTAGTTCCTTTTCCAGCAGCACTAATAACTATATAATCAATATTTTTATCATTATTAACTATATTTAAATCCATAGAATCAAGTTTCATAATATTATAATTATTTAATAAAATATTTAAATTATCTGAATATATTTTATATTTTTCTGTTTTAAATAAATTTATTTCATATAATATATTTTTTATATTATGAATATTTAAATATCTCTTATCAAACATATTTTTAAAATTAAATAAAACTTCTTTATCATAAAGATTATTACCACAAATATAAATCTTTTTATTTAAACTTATACCCATACCAATTTCCATTATAGAACCATAATGATCTTTTTCAAATTCATCAACATAAAAAATAATATAATCACATTCTTGAATATCATTTAATATTTTACTACATATTTCTTGTTTTAAATTTGTATTTAAGTTTTCTTTTGTGGTTTTAACATCTATCCAAGTAGATGTTATATTAAAATTTTTTTTTAATTCTAACCAATTGTTATTGTGTTTTGTTTTTGATGAAATATAAAATTTTTCAATATTATTATAATTCTTTATTAAATAATTATCTATATTTGTATAATTATCAATTGTATCTGTATTTATTGTAGATTTTATTATATTATAGTAAAAATATTTATTGTTATTAACAATAATAGTAGAATATATTACTTGACTCATTGAGATATATCCTTTATATGAATCTTCAAAACCAATTATATCTGAATATTTAATATCCTTATATTTATTTAAAATTTCTAAATATCCATCCGATGACGGTTTTCTATTATTTATATCATCTCGTGTTACTATATTATGGATTTTATTTAAAAAAGGGAATTTATTTATTATTAAATTTACTGTTTCTTTTGATGAATCTGTAACTAAACATACAATTTTATTATTTAAAATTAATTTATTGAAAAAATTTTCAAATCCTTTGATTAAACATAATCTACTAAATTTAGAATAATAATATTCTTTTTTTTTTTTATATACTTTTTCATAGTGTGATTTTAATATATTTCTAAATGATAAATTTTCATCTATTCCATGATTAATTTCACAATATTTTTCAAAAGTTAAAACATTTTTATTAAAGTATTCATAATCATTTCCAATAGCTTCTTTATATGCTTCCCAGTGCAACTTTTCTGAATCTATAATTACTCCATCCAAATCAAACACATATAATTTATAATCTAATATATTCATATATTTATATATGAAATATCTTTTTATCTAGATATTTTAAAATATAATATTATTTATTACATATTATACACAAATGCCAACCTAATTTTTCTTCTAAAATCTTAAACATATTATCGGGCATTGTCTGAAACCAATCTTCTTTTACATATTTATTGTCTTGTTAATTTCTTTTATTGCTTCTTTATTTTCACACATATTTAAATATATCATTTGTTTATAAACTAATATTATATTATTAATAAAATATTAAATAATAATTTTATTCCAATCTATAGGAAATAAATCTTGTGTTTCATTTGTTGAACCATTCCAAATTGAGGGATAACATACAATTTTTTCATTATTATTAAAATATGCTCCCCACCAACTAAAACTACTATTTGCTATAATATTATGTTGACATAAAGACATTAATAACATTTGCTCATAATCTTCTATATTATAATCACAAATCAAAATTTCCAAATTAGGAAATTTATTTTTAATAGTTTTTATATATTCTTCTATTTTTTCTTTGTCATTAAATTCTCCAAAAATTAATATATAATTATTATTTTCTAATTCATTAATTTTATCTTTTAAAAAATTAATAGATTTTATATAATATTCTATTTCTAATACTGGGTGCATTGCTAAATTTTTAACATAGTCTCCAATTCTAAAGTGGAGAGATATTGGATATTTTTTTTCAAAATATTTAAAATATTTTTGTTTTAAATCTTCTTTTCTCTCTTCTATTCCAATCAATCTTATTATTTTTTCATATTGATTTTCAAAATATTTATAACTTTGATAATAACCGAATAGTTTAAAATCTTGTTGAATAAATGGAATTGTATCATATTTAAAAAATGTTTTTTCTCTATATATTGGTAGATTTATTGAATCATTATATGTGAACTTTGATAAATTAGTTAAAAAAGTGTCCCAATAAGTGGGTCTTAAACTTTTATTATCAAGCGGGGAAACATTGTCTGGTTTATTATTATTAATTTTAAAAGCAATTTTATTATTAAATGAATATGATATTCCAGTAAATATTTGAAATAATTGATTACCTAGACCACCCATTAATTCAATATAAATCATATTTTTTATATATAATTATAATAATTAACTTTTAAAATATATTAATTAATAAATATATTTAAATAAAATATATTATGATATATTATAAT
>MDSZ01073325.1_pt1 | contig 15995 bp, 13 predicted proteins | sample 811201 | NCBI WGS metagenome assembly MDSZ01 (sample SAMN05326647, study PRJNA326480) | marine metagenome | isolation source: seawater | place: Indian Ocean: North | collected 2010
GCTTTTTTTGAGTCCAATATCAATAAATGAGCTATATTCATTAATATTTAGTCTTTCTATTAGTTCTAATGATTTTACGTAACTCGCACAATAAATATTTTTTAATGAAATATGCTTTTCTAATAATAAATTTTTTACATAATCAAAATTAAACTTATCAATCATTATAAATTTTAATTCTATAATAACCTCGTTCACATTTTGTTTATCGAATTCTAATTTCTCACAAATTTTATTATCAAAAAAAATTTTTGATTTAATAATATGTAAAATCTCTTTATCTTTATTAAAATTTTTTATTATTTGTTCGGTATCGTTTATTAAATAATTTATATCATCCTTGTTGATAAACTTTTTCTCATAAGTTTTCTTTAATGAAAAATCAATAGAATGAATGCTTGTTGAGTCTAAGACAATTAAAATTTCATTTAAATGTTGATCTATTTTTTTTTCTGCTTTTACAATCAGATCAAATATAGGATTAGTAACTTTGACTTTTTGGATATTTGTATAATCTATTTTTTCTTCAAAAAATAATTTTTGGTTTAAAATAACTTTATCTACAATTGCTAATCTAAGTTGTGTTGCCCCAAATTCCAAAATTGAAATAGGTGATGAAATTTTTTTCATGATATAATTACATTTTTTTTAGTTCTCAAATCAATAATGTTTACATCTTGAATATTTGAATTTTCAATTAATTCCTTAAGTATAATTATTGAATTTTCCAAGTTATCTATTGGTAATTTGATAGTTATTTTATCTTTATAAACTAGATCCCATCTTTCAGATTTAAAATGATAAAATTTAACAAAGTCATCAAAATTAAATCCATTATTACTTAACTTTTTTTTTAATTCCAAAAAATTATCAATATTAAATCTCCCAATAATTAATGGCACATTTGGTTTGATATCATTATTTAAATATATTTTTTTACCATTTTCACCGACATAAATTTTTTTATTCTCATGAATATAATAGGCTATAATAGCTGTTTCTTTTACATCAATTATTATTGATGAAGGATATTGTATTTTAATCCTAAATTCACTTATCATATTAAAATTATTTATTGTCGATTTAAGATCATTTGGTTTGATAGAAAAAATACTCAAATCATAATATTTATCTAAAGAATTTTGAATTTTATTTTTTAAGTTTTCTTCAATATTTCCATTTAAAACAATTTTTTTAATTTGAAAAAAATTATCTAATAAATTAACTGAATTTTTATTGTGAGTACTTAGAAATATTAATAGTAAAAAAAAATACAAATATATTTTTTTTTTATCTATTGATTGAAGCATCATTAATCATCCAATTTATCAAATTATAAAAATTAATTCCTTTGTATTTTGCTATCTCCGGCACTAAAGATAAATCGGTCAATCCGGGCTGCGTATTTATCTCTAATAAATAAAATTTATTATTATTATACCTAAAATCACTCCTAGTAATCCCCCTGCATCCAGTGATTTTATGGGCCTTAAGAGCAATATTTTCAACTTCTTTCAATTTTTTTTTTGGAAGTTCTATAGGCAATATATGCTTCGTTTTTGCTTTTTTGTCATACTTTGCTTTATAATCGTAAAATTTTCTTTTTGGCACAAGTTCAATGGTTCCTAGCTTTTTACTACCCATAATTGCAACTTGAACCTCTCTTCCAGGAATATATTTTTCTATTAATATTTCTTTTTCATTTTTAAGTTTCTTTAAATTGTTAACAAAATTTTTTTTTTTACAAATATAAACACCCACACTTGAACCTTCGTTAATTGGCTTTATTACCACAGGAAATTTAAAAGTTTTATTTATTTTTTTTAAAATTCTTATTCTGTTTTGCTGGGTGTTTTCTTTACAAATAAGGTATTTTGGAGTGAGTATTTTATTTTTAGTAAATATTTTTTTAGATATTACTTTGTTTATACAGATAGCTGAAGCTTTTACACCAGAGTGTGTATATTTTATTTTTTCATTTTCTAGTATTAATTGGATATAACCATCTTCACCATATCTTCCATGTAAAGCGTTAAAAATTACATTAGGTTTAAATTTTCTTATTTCTTTAATAAATCCATTCTTAGGATCAAGTATTTTACACTTATAGTCATTTTTAATTTGATTGAATACTGCTTTTGCTTTTTTTATACTTATATCTCTCTCTACCGAATATCCACCTGCTAATATTAATATTTTTTTCTTCATTTTTTATGAAGTTAAAATTATTTCTAATTCAAGTTTAACTCCTAATTTCTTATATACATTTTCTTTTATAAAATAGATAAGATTTTTCATATCTCTAGAAGAAGCTTTCCCTTGATTAATCATAAAATTAGAATGTTTTTCCGAAAGTTTTGCATCTCCAAACATTTTATTAACTTCTTTTATATCAACTGATTCACGAATTAATTCCCAAACTTTTTTATTTGTTTGGTCTATAGGGTTTTTGAATGTACTACCGCTTGTTTTAACTCTGATTGGCTGCGAATGTTCTTTTTTTTTTTTTAACTCAACAATTTTATTCTTAATTGTGTTTTTTTCAGATAACGTTCCTTTAAAAGTTCCACTTAAATAAATTAAATCTTTTGGTAAGCTTGATGATCTATATTTAAAAGTGATTTTTGAGGAGGGTATAGTTATAACTTTGCCATCAAAATCTATTGCTTGAACAGAAACAAGAATATCTTTAAATTCTTTTCCATAACAACCAGCATTCATGCTGATTCCACCGCCAACTGATCCTGGTATACAGGACAAAAATTCAAAACCCTCAATTGCATTTTCCATTGCAAATTCTGATACTTTCTTATCTAAGCAAGAACTTCCTGTAATGATTAAGTTATCATTTAATTTTGAGATATTATTGAAATTTTTTCCAAGTTTTATAACTGCTCCATCATATGTTTTGTCGTCGAAAAGTGTATTTGATCCAGCACCTAAGATAAAAATTTTACCTCTTTTATTGTACGTCTTTAGAAACAGAGATAGATCTTTTAAAGAATTAGCATACAAATAAATTTTTGATTTTCCACCAATATTAATCCAATTTAAGTTTGATAAATCATGATCAAATTTTAAAAGTGAATTATCAGAAAATTCTAACTTTTCTATATCGCTTAATTTCATTTGATATATTTAGGTAAATTTCTTATCCAGCTCGATATAGTTCCAGCACCCATCCCAATAACAATTTTTTCACCATAAATATTTTTTTTTATAAACTTTGCTAGTTCTTTTTCTCCTTTTATTATAATCAATTCAACATTTGAATTTTTAATAATTTCTTTTGCAAAATTATAATAATTAAATTTTAATTTTAAATTTTCACCAGCTTTGTATACTGGACAAAGTATAACCTGGTCAGAATATTTAAAGCATTTTGTAAATCTTTTTTTAAGAGAATTTAATCTTGAAATTCTATGGGGCTGAAAAATAGAAATTATATTTTTTGATTTGAATGCCTCTCTTGTAGATTTTAATAATTCATTTATTTCCGTTGGATGGTGAGCATAATCATCGTAAAATATGCTTTTTTTGTGTTCAAAAATAAAATTAAACCTCCTCTGAACACCTTTAAATTCTACAATTGCTTTCTTAACAATATTAATAGATATACCCATCATAATAGCTACAGCTATAGATGCACAACAATTTTTAATATTATGAATTCCTATTAAAGGTAATTTAAAAGACTTTAATAATTTTTTTGGTTGATTTGGTAAATTAATTTCTAAATCAAATCGAGACATATTTCTTTGTAAGTAAATATTTTTAATCCTAAAATTTGATTTTTCATTTAACCCGTAAGTAAGTATATTTTGATTTTTAATTTTTTTTAAAATAGATCTATTATTTTTATCATCTAGGCAGATTAAAGTTTTTCCAAAAGTTGGTGTTTTTTCTGCAAATTTAATAAAACTTTTTTTTAGGTTTTCTAATGATCCATAGTGTTCTAAATGCTCATCATCAATATTTGTAACTATTGAATATGTAAAAGGAAGTTCCAAAAAACTACCATCAGACTCATCGGACTCTAATACGCACCACTCGCCCTTGCCTAATTTTGCAGAATTTCCTATCGAATTAATTATCCCTCCATTAATAGTGGTTGGATCTAATTTTGATTTCGAAAAAATTGTTGACACCAATGAAGTGGTTGTTGTTTTTCCATGTGAACCAGCAACTACAACATTTTTATAAAGAGAAACAATATTTGCTAACATTTCTCCTCTTTTATAAATTGGTATTTTCTTTTTCCTGGCCTCTAAATATTCTGGATTTTTTTTTTTTATAGCTGAAGAAATAACGAGTATTGTTGAGTTTGATAAATTTTTTTTTTTTATGTCCAATTTGAACATTTATTTTATTTCTTTTTAGTCTTCCAATATTTTTGCCATTTTGCTGATCTGAACCTTTTACATTAAAACCCAAGTCTTTCATAATTAATGCAAGACCGCTCATACCTATTCCACCGATACCAACAAAATGGATAATTTCTTTTTTACCTAAACTAATTTTCATTTATTGTTTTTTTTAATTGTATATTAATATTTTCCCAAGATTGATTTCTAGTTAATTTTAATAAATTTTTTTTCTTTTCAAGATAATCATTTCTATTGACGATAATTTGATTAATCATTTTGCTTATATCGCCAGAATTAATGTTTTTTTCTTCTAATATCCAGCAACAATTTAGATCATAATACCTTTTTGCGTTTAAAAATTGATGATTATCTGTGGCATGAGGAAATGGAATTGCAATAAAAGGGATATTTAAATGAGACAGCTCTGCTAATGATGATGCGCCAGACCTGGTAATTGCAATGTCAAAATTTCTATTTTTGCACAAAAAATTTTCTGTAAAAAAAAATAAATTATTTTCAACACTATTTTCAATATATTCTTTTTTATAATTATTAATATCAAAATCATTTGATAATTGTTGAGTTATTTCTATTTTATATTTTGAAGCTAAATTTATAATTTCACCTTTTAAATTTTTACTAAAAAATAAAGAAGCTTGACTTCCGCCTATTATCAAGATTTTTAATAGATCATTTTTGGTTTGATCTGAATTTTTTGTATTATAAAAGCATTTGTTTAAAATTGGAGATATCTCAACAATTTTATGTATATAATTGTTGTTGAGCCCTTGAAGGTTTTTATCATAACAAAAAATTTTAGTTGAAATATTTAATAAAAATTTATTTGATCTACCTATAATGGAATTTGGCTCAAATAAAAAAATTTTTTTATTAAACAATTTTGCTGCTAAAACCAAGGGTAGGGACATATACCCTCCAGTACTAATGACAACATCAAATTTATTTTTACTTAAGTGGATGATTGATTTGATAAAGGCAAAAAATAAAAATATTATTTTTAAAGGAATAAGATATTTTTTATCTGGAATCTGTTTTACCTCAAAAATTTTTTTATTAATTTCTTTAGGTATATATTTTGCACCTCTTATATCGCTATAAAGCGTCACATAAAAATTTATACTTAAATGATGATATAAATTTATTGCTGGTACTACGTGACCGCCTGAACCACCTGTTGATATTAAAATTCTTTTCAATTAATAAACTCGTCTTTTAGTTAAATTTAAAATAATTCCAGAAATTATAGAAATACTAATGATTGAGGAGCCTCCATAACTTAAAAAAGGAAGAGTCATCCCAGTAGTAGGTAAAACTCTTAAATTTACACCAACATGCACAAATACTTGCATCATTGTTAAAGATATTAATCCAATAAGTATCATCTTAAATATATTATCATTTGTATCTCTAATCTTTTTAAATATGTTATATGCAAAAAATATAAATGATAGCATGATTAAAAGAATTATTATTATACCAAATTCCTCAGAAATTACTGAAACTATATAATCTGTATGAGCTTCTGGAATTTTTGAATTTAAAGTACCTTCGCCAATTCCCTTCCCAAAAAAACCTCCATCAATTATAGCCTCAGAGGCTTTTTCAGATTGAAAATTATTTTTAGAGTTAATATCAAAAAAAGAATTTATTCTAATTTTAATATAATTAAATTTTTCAATAAAAAAAATTAAGTATGAAAGTATTAAAATAAAAAATCCCAAAAAACTAAAGAAAATAATTAAATTGACTCCAGAAACAAAAATTAAAGCTAACCAAGTAAAGATGATTAATATAGATTGACCTAAATCAGGCTGTGAAACTAATAATAAAATTATAGGAGTAATAAAAAATAAAGTTAATAAATATTTAAAGTATAAATTATATTTCTTAAGATTTAATATAAATGACAAAATTACAATATAGAAAGGCTTAATCAGCTCTACAGGCTGGAACCTTGGAAGTAATGGTAAATCCAGCCATCTTTTGGAACCTTTTACCTCATCACCAAGGAAAGGAACTAAAAAAAGTAAAAAAAAGGATACAAAAAAAAACAAGATTGATATTTTTATTAGGTATTTTTCTTTAACCAATGAAAATATAAACATGATTGATAAACCCAATAAAATAAAAGCTAAATGTTTTAAAAAAAAATAGTAAGAATTCGTGTTTAGTCTATCTGATGCTATTAAAGAGGTGGAGACTAATGAAAAAAATAATCCTGCAATAAAAAAAGAAAAAATTAAAAATAAAATTGTTTTATCAATATTTTTCCACCAACTATAATAATTGTTATAAATATTAGCTTTATTCAACATATTATTTTTTAAAAAATATTCTTTTAAATATTTTATTGAAATACTCTCCTCTTTCCATAAAGTTTTTATATTGATCAAATGAAGCTGCAGATGGACTAAATAAAATTGTTTTTATACTTTTGTCATTTTTTATCTCTTTTTTAATAACTGATATTGCATTTTTTAAATTTCCAGAATATTGAAATCTAATTTTATTTTTAAATTGATTTATAAAATATTTTTTATTTAATCCAACAATGTAAGCCTTAACATTTTTATAACATTTACTTTTTATATTAAATTTATCTCCTTTTTTAAATTGACCTCCAACTATCCAAAAAATATTTTTATAAGAATATAGTAGACCAGTAGTTGAAGAAAAAGTTGTAGATTTTGAGTCATTAATTACCGTTAAATTATTTTTTTTATAAATTATTTGTTTTCTAAATTTTAAACCTCTGAACTTATTCAGTGAACTAAATATCCTACTGTTTGGTATACAAAATTTTTTACATATAGAATAAACAAAATGAATGTTATTTAAATTATTTTTATCAAGCAAATATAAATTTTTAATATTTTTTTTAAAGAAAAAATTTTTATTAAAATTTAATTTGTTTAAATTTGATTTTATTTTTTTTTTTAAAAATGTTTTTATTTATAATTTGATTATTTTTTTCAATATATGAATGTTTATTTTTGTCTTGGTTTACTATTAACTTCAGCTTTGCTTCAGCATATTTATTTATGTTTCCGTGTCTTTCTAAATGATCTGGAGTTAAATTTAAAATAGCAGCATGATCAGTTTTAAAATATTTGCTGTAATATATTTGGTAAGAAGAAGCCTCAATAATAAATATTGTTTTATTTTTTATTTTCTTTTCAAGCAACATAGATTTTCCAATATTTCCAATTAATCTAACATCTAGTTTGTGTGACTTAAAAATATTATATAACATCTGACAAGTAGTAGATTTTCCATTTGTTCCTGTAATTGTTATTTTAATGTTCTTTTGAAAATTTAGATAAAAAATATCTAATTCAGTTATTATTTTTTTTTTATTTTTATTTAAGTAATTCCTAAGTTTGCATTTATTTATATTTATTCCTGGACTTAAAACAATATAATCAAATTGATAATTTTTAATTTTTTTTAAATTTAAAAAGTTTTTTTTATTTTTTTTATTTTTCAAAAAATTATTATCATCAAAAACAGTAATTTTATTTTTTTTTGATAAGTACTGATAACAAGATTGACCTGATAAACCTAAACCGTAAATTAATATCTTTTTATTATAAAAAATTTTTTTGCCAAACATTATCTTAATTTTAATGTTGCAAGTCCAATCATCGCTAATATTATAGAAATAATCCAGAATCTAATCACTACAGTAGATTCAGCCCATCCCTTTTTTTCAAAATGGTGGTGGATTGGTGCCATCATAAAAATTCTTTTACCAGTTAATTTGAAAGAAATTACTTGAACAATAACAGATGCTGCCTCTAAAACAAAAAGACCTCCAGTTATTGCTAAAACTATTTCATGTTTCGTAACAACTCCCACAGCACCCAGTGATCCTCCTAAAGCTAATGAACCAGTGTCACCCATAAATATTTTTGCGGGCGGGGCATTGAACCAAAGAAATCCTATTGATGATCCTATAATTGCTCCACAGAATACTGCTACTTCGCCAACGCCTTCAATATAAGGAATTAACAAATACTCAGCAAAAATTATATTTCCGGAAACATAACTTATGAAAGCAAAACAGCCTGCAACTAATATTACTGGTACGGTTGCTAACCCATCAAGTCCATCTGTAAGATTAACAGCGTTGGATGATCCTACAATTACAAATAAGTAAAATGGTATAAAAAACCAACCAAGGTTAATCACTAAATTTTTAAAAAAAGGAAAATAAAGATTAGTTGTAAGATCTGACTCAACAAAGTTATATAATATAAATATTGAAACTAAACCAAGGACAATTTGAATAATTAATTTTAACTTTGAAGAAATTCCCTTAGAATTATTATTTTTAATTTTCTTGTAATCGTCAAAAGCTCCCAATAATCCGAATGAAAATGTTATAAATATTAATAACCAATTATATGGATTATATAAATCAGCCCACAAAAAAACTCCTGTAAATAGTCCTATTAAAATTAAAACACCACCCATAGTTGGTGTTCCTATTTTTTTTATTATGTGATCTTGGGGCCCATCTAAACGAATAGGATTTGTAATTTTTTTATTAGAAAAATAATTAATAAATTTATCACCAATTAAAAAAACTACAATCATAGCTGTAATTATTGCTAAGCCAGTCCTTACAGTTAGAAAATTAAAAAAATTTAAAAAGGTATAAGTATCTGAATAGTTAGTTAATAAATTATAAAGCATATTTTTTATAAACTTTGAATTATCTTATTTAAACCTGTTGAATTAGATCCTTTTACCATCAAAAAACATTTATTAGGTAATTCTTTATTTATTAAATTTAAAATATCCATATTACTATTTAAGATTTTACCTCTAATTTGTGGTTTTAATTTGTTATAAGTATGTTTTACAAGATTACCATAGACATATACCTTTTTAATTTTAGAATCATTAATATACTTTGCTAATTTTATATGAAGTTTTTTTGAAAATTTTCCTAGTTCTAACATATTTCCGACCAGTAAATACTTGTTATATTTGAATGTCTTATCAAATTTTTCTATAGCAAATCTAAATGAAAGTGGATTTGAATTGTAACTTTCATCAATAATATTTATTTTTTTTAAACCTTTATTATATTGAACTAGATTTCCTCGGCTTTGGGGAATCTTAAAATTTAAAAATAAATTTTTATCAAGTTTCTCAGCATCAAAGTAATTCGTAATAATACTTAATGAAGCTAAAATATTTTCTTTATAATTTAATAAATCTTTTGAAATCAGAAAAGTTTTTGTTTCATCATTAATTTTAAAATTCATTAAATAGTTTTTTTTATTCTTTTTCTGATTTAAGAAAACAATGTTAGCGTTTTTATCAGTTTTACTAAATGAAATTACACTTAACTTTCTTTCTTTTGCTCTTTTAAAAAAATATTTATAATATTTATCATCTTTATTTATAATCATTGTTCCACCTGGAACTATATTATTAATTATTTCTCCTTTAGCTTTTGCGATTTGATCTAAATTTTTAAAGTTTTCTATATGCGCAAAGGATATATTGGTAATTAAACCTACGTTGGGTTTGATCAAATTTGATAAATTATCTATCTCACCTTTTTTATCCATACCGACTTCTAAAATTGTGAACTTTGTAGATTGAGGTGTATTAAATATACTCAATGGAACTCCATATTTATTGTTATATGAGTGTTTTGAAAAAAATGTTTTTTCTAATTTTTTTAGACAAAATCCGGTAAGCTCTTTAACAGATGTTTTTCCAGCTGAACCTGTGATTGCTATATTGTTTGAATTCAAAGATTTTCTGAAATTTTTGCTTATCTTATTAAAAAAATTTAGTGGATTATTTTTATATAATATTTTTGGATTTTTAGACTTTTTATTTGTTATGGCTAAAACTGCTTTATTTCTAATCGCTTCATTTGCATACAAATTTCCATCAAAATTTTTTCCTTTGACTCCAATAAATATAGAATTTTTATTTATTTTTTTTGAATTAATTGATGCAGAATTTACATAAATATCATTATCTAAAATATCTTTACAACTTTCTCTTAAAATATTCGTTTTAATCGATTTTGATAAATTTAAATTTTTTCTATTTATTCCCTTTAAAATTTCAGATCTATCAGAAAAAAATTTTATCTTTTTGTACTCTTGATAGTTTTCATGTCCTTTACCAGCAACAATTAAAACATCACCACATTTTAATTTTTTTATCGCCATTGAAATAGCTTTTGCTCTAGAAGAAATTTCAACATATTTATTTTTATTTAAACCTTTTTTGATTTGTTTTCTTATTAATTTAGGATTTTCAAACCTTGGATTGTCATCTGTGAGATAAATAGTATCGCAATATTTGCTTGCAATTGATCCCATAATAGTTCTTTTATTTTTGTCTCTATTTCCGCCACATCCAAATACTAAAGAAATTTTACTAAGTGGATAATCCTGTCTACAATTTAAAATTGTAGTTTTTAACGCATCGGGAGTATGTGCATAATCAAGAATAATATTTGATTTATTTCTTAATTTACCAATATTTTCTAACCTTCCATTTATTGGTTTAATTTTTTTGATTGATTTTAGAATATCTTTAATTTTCACTTTTGATAAATAGGCTGCGACAATTGCAAATATCAGATTTTTTATTTGAATATTGCCAACTAAAGCCGTCATAAATGAGTAATTTTTTTTATTAAATGAAAAATATACTTTTTTCTGATTATTAATCGGTTGAATTTTTTTTATTTTAATAAACGAATTATTGTTATCAAAAGTAAACATTTTCAATTTTTTCCTTTTTGATATTTTTATCAATTCTTTTGCCTCAGGAATTTTTTCGTCAAAAATTATATTTCCTTTATTTTTTAATAAATCTTTAAAAAGTATAAGCTTTGAATTAAAATAATCTTTATAAGTCTTATGATAATCAAGATGATCTCTTGATAAATTTGTAAACAATGCAGTATTGAAATTTATATTATTAAGCCTATACTGTTTCAATCCATGACTAGAAGCTTCAAGGATCACATTTTCGATTTTATTTTCTTTTAGTTTTTTTAGTATTAAATGAAGGTTAATGGGATCGATTGTTGTATTATTTGTTTTTAATTTAAGTTTCTTTGATACTACGCCAAGAGTTCCGATTGATGCCACATTTTTATTATTTAAGGATAAAATTTGATAATAAAAATTTGCTATTGATGTTTTTCCATTTGTACCTGTTACTGCGATAATGTTTTTTGGTTTCTTGCTATAAAAATTACTTACTACTTCAGATAAAAGTTTCCTTGGGTTTTTACTATAAATAAATAAAATTTTATTTTTGTTAAAACCATTGGCTTTTAAGTTAGATACAATTATTTTTGCACCGTTGTTGATGGCATCACTAATATAATTATTACCATTTGAATTATTACCATCAATTGCAAAAAATATATCGTTTGATTTACAATATTTACTGTTAGATCTAATATTATTAAAAACAATTGATTTGTATTTCTGATTAATATTTTTAAATATTTTACCTAATAACATTTTTTTAAACTCTTAGTATTTTGTGGCTAAAATAGGTCCTATTTTTTCAATTATTTTTCCAGTTACTTCAACTGCTGTCCATCCTGCTGTATTAAACTGTGTTCCTTTTATCTTCCAACCTGTTCCATCTTTATATTCATAAATATAATCTTTGTTTGGTTTTGGTTCATCTAACATCACTACTAATACATATTTTGGATTTGATGCTGGGAAAATTGATGCAAAAGTATTTATCTTATCTTTTGAGTAGCCTCCAGATATCGATTTTTGTGCTGTTCCAGTTTTTCCAGCTACTTCATAACCTTCTATATTTGCAAAACTTGCTGTTCCCTCTTTCGTGGATACAATTTTTCTTAAAGCTAAATTTACTGTAGTGGAAGTGTCCTCGGAAATAATACGTTGATATTTGATGTCTCTTTTATTTTTATCTAATATTAAAGTTGGTTGAATATCATAACCACCGTTAGAAATTATCGAATATCCTTTTGCTAGCTGTAACGGTGTAGTCGTAATTCCATGTCCATATGCAGAGGTTGCTAGTTTACATTTTCCCCATTTAAATTTTATCGGAGTGCCAATTTCAGTAATATCAAACTCTAATTTGCTCAAAAGACCTAAATCGTTCAAAAATTTTTGAAATTTCTCTATCCCTAACATTTGAGCTATTCTAATTGATCCAATATTACCAGACCTGATCAAAATTTGTTCTGCCGTAAGATCTGATGGAATTTTTTCATCATATTCTCGAATTAAATATTTACTACAGTATATTTTTTTATCTAAATTTTTGAATTCAGTGTCAGGAATTATAACTCCTTCATTTATTCCAGCTGCATATGTAAATGTTTTAAATACAGAACCTAATTCATACACACCTTTTGTTGCTCTATTAATTAAGTTTTTATCATCAAATAACTGTCTCTTGTTAAGATCATAATCAGGAAGAGATATTAGAGATAAAATTTCTCCATTTTTTGAATTCATCAAAATTGCTGTAGAGCCAATACTGTTAAATATATTTTGAAATTTAATTAACTCTTCTCTGATTAAATATTGTATATTTAAGTCTACTGTAAGTTTAAGATCATTCTTTTGATTTTTTAAACTGTTATCGAAACTTTTTTCTATTCCTGAAACTCCATTATTTTCATTATCTATTTGACCTATAATATGACTAAAAAGACTCTTTTGGGGATATATTCTAGTAATCCTATTTTCTGGTATTAAAGATTTATCTCCAAGCATCATTAATTTTTCATAATTTTCTGGATCTAATTCCTCAGCAAAATAAAAAAATTTTTCTCCATCAAGTTTTTTTTCTATTTGATTATAGTTTTTATCTGGAAAAAGAATTTTTAGATTTAAAAGTAATTTCTTTTTATCAATTACTAAATTTGGATTGATTCCAATATTTCTAGTTACTATTGTCTTTGCTAGTATATTATCATTTCTATCTAATATATTATTTCTAATTTCTTTTTTTGAGCCCAAAGTATTATTATTGAGCTTTTTTCCACTTAAATAAAATGCCTTCAAAGAGAAAATGAGGAGAACTAAAACAAAAGTAAAAAAAATAAAAGCAATTCTATTAAAAGATATTACTAATTGATTTTTATCGTATTTACTTCCCAGTTTGTCAAAATCATTTCCAATGCTAAAAAAATTATTATCACTGGTCATTTTGATCCAATTTGTTTAGGCTAATTTGATCTATGCTTGTTATTATTTTGATATTATCTCTCGTTGTTTCTTTTAAATCATTACCAAAAAATAAGTTTTTTAATTCTAATAATTTTTCTGGCGAACTAAGATAATCATACTCTAATCTAACTAGTTCTTTTACACTATTTAAATAATTAATATTTTCTTTAATTAAAAATATTTGATCATCTAATTTTTTTGTATGATTTTTGATAAAAGTTGTTGAAATTATTAATATTAAAATAATTAAAATAAATATTTTTTTTGACATAATTTGTTACCAATTTTTTCTACCTCTAATAAATCTTTAAATTTTAATAAGAACTCATCAAAATTTGCTCCGTCACTTATTTTTTTTGCGTACCTAAGTTTTGCTGATCTAGAAGGAGGATTTTGTTTTATTTCTTCGTATGAAGGAATAATTGGTTTTTTTTTAGTTAGTTCAAAAAATTTATTTTTATTTTTTAATCCTGGTAAATATCTTGAGCCATTTTTATCCTCTGAATAGTTTTTAAAAAAAAATTTTACAATTTTATCTTCTAAAGAATGGAATGTTATTACTATAATAAAACTATTAATTGGTAATATTCTATAAGCATTTATTAATCCATAAATTAATTCGCTTACCTCCTGATTAACAAAAATTCTTAATGATTGGAAAATTTTTGTAGATTTATTTTTTTTATAGTTATAATTTTTTTTAGCTTTATTTATTAATTCAACTAAATCATTTGTAGACAGAAGATTTTGTTCTCTTTTTTTAACAATTAGTTGTGAAATTTTTCTTGCATCTTTTTCGTCACCGAAATATTTAAAAATTTTTACCAATTCATCCTTTTCTAATTTATTTACCACATCATGTGCTGAGAATGAGTTTAATCCCATTTTCATATTTAATTTACCTTTAAAATTAAATGATAAACCTTTTTTTTCATCAAATATCTGATTAGTGGAATAACCAAGATCAAATATAATAGCTTTAAAATTTTTTGTTTCCAAATCTTTTATTTCGCTAAATTTTTTATGATAAAATTTAAATCTTTCTTCAAATTTTTTTTTAAATAATTCTGATAATCTAATTGCATTTATGTCTCGATCAAATGCGATTATTTTATTATTTGGATTTTCTAAAATCTTTTCTGAATAGCCGCCTTGTCCAAAAGTACAATCTAAAAAAGTGCCACTATATCGAGGGGAAATGATCTTGATTATTTCATCAAGTAATACTGGAAAATGTTTGTTTTCCAGATTTATAGTGGCACTCATCTATTTTATCGAAGAACATTAATTCTTTTGTCTTCTCAAAAATGCGGGAATTTCCAATTCATCTTCTTCGGTCTCTTTTTTTTCTACTGTTAAAGAGTCTTTAACTCCATTATCATCTTCGAAAAGCTCAAAACTTCCTTCATCTTGAAGACCAAAGTTTTCTAAGCCATTGGATGGTTCTGTCTCATTTATTTCTTGTTTATCAATATCATGATTTTCATTAATCAAATTATCATGTTGAGCTTCTGTTGCCTCATGAGTAGTTAATTCATTAATTCCTTCTGAATATTGATTTTGATTTAAGTCAACTTCGTGATTTACTTGTACTTCATTTTCTAATTTTAAAGCCGTTGCTCCATCTGAAATAGGGCTATTTGTTGAAGCTTGAAAATTAAATGAGTCTGACGTATTGGTGCCTGAAAAATCAGAATAACCAGGATTTCTGTTTTGTATTCTATGAACCATATTTATAACAGATTTTGTTTCCGGCTGTTGACCATCTAAAGATGTAGCTACGATTGACACTCTCATCTTGCCATCTAACAGTGGATCGGTGATTGCACCAATAATTAATTCTGCTTCCGGATCTACTTCTGCTCTTACTTTGTTCACTGCTTCATCAACTTCAAATAATTTAAGATCCTTTCCACCTGTAATATTTACAAGTAAACCTTTAGCACCCTTTAAAGTGTAATCATCAATTAAAGGATTGGTAATTGCCATTTCAGCAGCTTTAAGTGCTCTTCCTTCGCCATCCGCTTCGCCAGTTCCCATCATAGCTTTTCCCATAGCGCTCATTACAGACTCGACATCAGCAAAGTCTAAGTTAATGAGACCAGGTCTTACCATTAGATCAGTAATGCTTTGTACTCCGTGTAATAAAACATCATTTGAAAGCTCAAAAGATGACTCAAAAGTTGTTTCTTCATTAGCAATTTTAAATAAGTTTTGATTGGGAACAACAATAATAGTATCTACATGTCTTCTGAGTTCTTCTAAACCTTGTTGAGCTCTTCTCATTCTTGATGGTCCCTCATATAGAAAAGGTAAAGTGACTACACCAACAGTTAAAATATTAAGTTCTTTAGCAGCTCTTGCAATTACGTGAGCAGCACCTGTACCA
>MDSZ01214626.1_pt1 | contig 15994 bp, 22 predicted proteins | sample 811201 | NCBI WGS metagenome assembly MDSZ01 (sample SAMN05326647, study PRJNA326480) | marine metagenome | isolation source: seawater | place: Indian Ocean: North | collected 2010
ATAATTAAAGATTTAAAAATTAAAAACATGACTTTAATTACAAAGTCACCTAAAAAGGTCATTGGTTTAGATGGTTATGGTATAAAAATAATAAAACAAGAAATTATTTAATGAAAAAAAAAATTTTAATTGTAATAGCTGATTATTATAAAGACATATCTTTAGGTTTATTAAAAAGTGCACAAAATTATTTATCCAAAAACTTTATTGTTAAAATAATTAAAGTTCCTGGAGTTTTTGAAATACCAGTTACTATATCTAAAAACATAAAAAAATATCACGCTTTCATTGCGCTTGGATGTGTTATTAAAGGTCAAACACCTCATTTTGATTTTATTTCACAAGCGTCAACGGATGCTATTATGACTTTATCCATAAATTCCAAAAAACCAATCGGAAATGGAATTATAACTTGTTTAAATATGAAACAAGCTAAGAAAAGAAAAAAAAAAGGTGCTGAAGCTGCAAACGCTATCATTTCAGTTTTATCACAAAAATGAAAAACATATATAGTCCTAAAAATAATCCTAGAGTAATCATTATACAAAAATTATATGGAAAATTTTTTAATGAAGATGAGAAATTAGATTTTCCAAAACATAGATTTAAAAAATTTATCAAAGATATCGTGACAGGTACAATTGAAAGAAATGAATTATTAATAGAGGAATTAGAAAAAAATCTTGATAATGAATTTAATTTTAGAAACTTAGATAAATTGTTTCAAATAATACTAAAATCAGCTACATTTGAACTTTTATACAAACCAAATGTTTCAATAAATATTATAATAAAAGAATATCTTGATGCGTCAAATTTTTTTTTAAATGATACTCAAACTAAGTTTTTAAATGCTTTACTAGACAATATTGCAAAAAAAATTAGATCTTCAAATGCATGAGTTCGAACTTATAAATAGATATTTCAGTAAATTATCAACAAATAATAAAAGTTCTTTAAATTTAAATGATGATATTTTTTTTGATAGATCAAAAAACCTGGCTATTTCTGTTGATACATATGTTGAAGGTGTGCACTTCATTGATTTTAAAAATCCAGATTTAGTGATAAAGAAAATTTTAAGATCCTCTATTTCTGATTTAATTTGCAAAGGTGTTACCCCGAAATATTATTTTATTTCTGGTTCAGGTAATAAAAATACTTTTTCAAAAATAAATCTTTCAAAGATTTCAAAATCTTTAAAACAAGAACAAAAAAAATATTCTATATATTTATCTGGTGGAGATACTGTTTTTTCAAAAAAGTTAAGTTTTACAATAACATCAATAGGTTTTTCAAATAAGATTATTTTAAGAAATAATGCAAAATATAACGATGATATTTATGTTACAGGTAATTTAGGTGATAGTTTTATTGGTTTAAGAATTTTAAAAAATAAGATTAAGTTAAATAAAGTTTTGTCTAAGTATTTTGTTAATAGATATTTTCTTCCAAATTTAAATATAAAGTTGACTAAAAAATTATTATTATTTGCAAATACATCTATTGATATATCTGATGGTTTGATTACTGATTTGCAAAAACTCATAAATAAACAAAATTTTTCTTATAAATTATTTATAAAAGATATTCCCATCTCTAAAAATTTAAAAAAATTAATTAATAAAAAGATCGTTAAAAAGACGTCTTGCATATCTTGTGGTGATGATTATCAAATTTTATTTACTGCTTCTCCATCAAAAGAAAGAATCATAAAAAAAACAAGCAATATTTTAGGTATTAAAATTTCAAAAATAGGAAAAATCTGTAAGGGATTTGAAAATTCTCAAATTATTAATGAGAAAAATGTTAAAATTAGCCTAAAAAATAAAGGTTATTTTCATAAATTCTAAAAGTTAATCATTGCCTTTTATATCCTTTTTTGTATTGTGCGGATTTTATAAATAACAACCAACAACATAATTAAGGTCAATATGAACTCAACTGTCGAAACAATACTTTTATACACAATAGCTGCAGGATTTTTATCTATTGTATATGGATATTTTACAGGAAAAAATATCTTAAACTCAAGTGCTGGTAATTCTAAAATGCAAGAAATTGCCTCAGCAATACAAATTGGTGCTAAAGCATATTTGGCAAGACAGTACAAAACTATAGCAGTTGTTGGTGTTGTTGTATTAGTTATTGTAAGTATAGCTTTTAGTCCGCTTGTAGGTTTAGGATATCTAATTGGCGCAACTCTTTCAGGAATTGCTGGTTATGTAGGAATGTTAGTTTCCGTTCAAGCCAATGTAAGGACTGCTGAAGCTTCTAGAAAAGGTTTAGCAAGCGGTCTCTCGGTAGCTTTTAAGTCAGGAGCTGTTACTGGAATGCTTGTTGCAGGTTTAGCCTTATTATCAATTGCAGTTTATTATTATTTATTATTAAAATTTGATGTTGATGAAAGAGAAATAGTCAATGCATTAGTAGCACTTGGATTTGGAGCCTCTTTAATTTCAATTTTTGCAAGATTAGGTGGGGGTATATTTACGAAAGGGGCTGATGTTGGTGCAGATTTAGTAGGTAAAGTTGAAGCCGGCATACCTGAGGATGATCCAAGAAACCCAGCAGTTATTGCAGATAATGTTGGTGATAATGTTGGTGATTGTGCAGGTATGGCTGCTGATTTATTTGAAACATATGCAGTAACAATTGTTGCTACAATGGTTTTAGCATCAATATTTTTTGCTGGTGATATGTCTATGATGATTTACCCATTAACTATAGGTGGTGCATGTATATTAACATCTATAATCGGAACTTTTTTTGTAAGACTAGGTAAAGGTAAAAATGTTATGGGAGCTCTGTATAAGGGTTTTATTATATCTGCTATAGCCTCTTTAGCTATTCTTTATCCTGTAACTGACTATGTTTTGGGTTTAGATAATTTTTATAATTTAAATAATAAATCATTTTCTGGAATGAGTTTGTATTATTGTGGGGTTATTGGTTTGATTATAACAGGATTATTAATTTGGGTAACTGAATATTACACAGGAACTAATTATAGACCAGTCAAGAGTGTAGCAAAGTCATCTACAACTGGACATGGCACAAATGTTATTCAAGGTTTAGCTATTTCTTTAGAAGCAACTGCAATACCAGCTTTAATTATTGTAGGTGGAATTTTGTTAACCAACCACATAGCTGGTTTATATGGTATTGCGATAGCTGTTACAACTATGCTTGCATTGGCAGGTATGGTGGTTGCACTTGATGCATATGGCCCTGTAACTGATAATGCTGGTGGTATTGCTGAAATGGCTAAATTACCTAATAATGTCAGAAAAACTACTGATGCTTTAGATGCAGTTGGTAATACTACGAAAGCTGTTACAAAAGGTTATGCTATAGGATCTGCGGGTTTAGGTGCTCTAGTGCTTTTTGCTGCCTATACAGAAGATATAAAACATTTTTCTAAAGTTGCTGGATCAAAACTTGAGGGTATAGTAGTTACATTTGATTTATCAAATCCATATATCGTAGTTGGCTTATTAATCGGTGGAATGCTTCCATATTTATTTGGTTCAATGGGAATGCAAGCTGTTGGTAGAGCTGGGGGTGCTGTTGTAATTGAAGTCAGAAGACAATTTAAAAAATTTCCAGGTATTATGAAGAGAAAACAAAAACCTGATTACGCAAAATTAGTTGATTTGTTGACTGTTGCAGCTATTAAAGAAATGATAATTCCATCATTACTTCCTGTTTTATCACCTATAGTATTATATTTCGTCATTTTCGCAATTGGTGGTCAGGTTGCAGCTCTTGCTTCAGTAGGTGCTATGTTATTGGGAGTTATTATAACTGGATTATTTGTAGCTGTTTCGATGACAGCAGGTGGTGGTGCTTGGGATAATGCAAAAAAATATATTGAAGATGGCAATCATGGCGGTAAAGGTTCAGAGGCACATAAGGCAGCAGTGACAGGTGATACTGTTGGTGATCCTTACAAAGATACAGCTGGTCCTGCGGTAAATCCAATGATTAAAATTACTAACATTGTTGCTTTATTACTTTTGGCAGTAATCGCTGGAGGCCATTAAAATTTATTTAGCTTTTCGTTGTCCTAATGGATCGTTAATTTTTTGCCTTAAGCTTGTTAAAACACTTCTAATAAAAGTGTTTTTCTTGTCTAGAACTTTTGTAGTTCCTTCAACTATTTTAACTCTATTCATTTCTTCTTTATCATAGAAATTTTTTTCAACTAGAAGACCCCTGTTGTCAAATTCAAGTATTAAAACATTATTTACTAATATTTTTTTTCTTCCAAGTGATCTTATATCACTAACCGTAGTTTTTCTCTCAATATAAATCCATACATCGTTATCAAAAGAATTTTTAGTTGATGGAGGACCAAGTAATGAAGTTACGTCATTTTTGTTTATCTCAAATTTTTTGAGTTTTACTTGTTTTTTTTCTAAAAAATGTACTCCGTGATGTTTAACCACTTTGTTAAATGAACAACTTGAGTTTAAAAGAATAATAATGATAATGAGTATTTTATTAATCATGAGTAAAGAATACATAAATATTTACAATAATTTTATAAAATTAACCACTAATAAAATTTTATATAAGGGTATAAATAAAATAGACACTTTTTCTGATAGAATGATATTTTTTTTAATACATTTTGCTTTTTTTCTAAAAGTATATAAAAAAGATAAAAATTCTAATATTTTACAAACTATTTATGATTTTAATTTCAAACAACTAGAATTAAGCATACGAGAAATAGGCTATGGCGATCAGTCAATAAATAAAAAAATGAAAGACTACATTAATTTTTTTCACCATATAATTTCGGAGATACATTTTTGGGATAAATTGAGTAAAGATGAAAAAAAAATTAAACTTTCATCTTTTTTAGATAATTTTGATAATATTGATTATTTAATTGATTATTTTGATGAATATATTCAAATTTTGTCAAAAAAAACTTTGAATTCCTATATAAAAAGTGTAAGTAACGATTAATTATGGCTGTACCAAAACGAAAACAAACACCTTCAAGAACGGGTATGAGAAGATCACAAAATATGAAGTTTTCTTCAAAAAACATTATTGAAGATAAAAAATCAGGTGAATATAGATTATCTCATCATTTAGATTTAAAAACTGGAATGTATAAGGGTCGGCAAGTATTAGATCCTAAGGAATAAAATATTTAAAATTAATTGAATGTCTGATTTGATTAAAATTGCAGTTGATGCAATGGGCGGTGATAATTCACCAACCAAAATTATTGATGGAATTATTCATAATTCTAAATTGAAACAAAATAATTATTATAAGATTTTCGGGAATAAAGATATAATTGATAAATTAATAGCAGGAAAATTAGATACTAAACTTTATGAAATAATTCATACTGATAAATTAGTTAAAAGCACAGACTCTCCACTTGAAGCAGCGAAAAGAGGAAAAGATACTAGTATGTGGCTTTCAATAGAAAGTGTTAAAAAAAAAGAATCTGACATTGTGATATCTGCTGGTAATACTGGTGCTCTTTTAGTCATAGCTAAATTAAATTTAAAGATGATTGAAAATATTGATAAGCCTGCTTTATCAGCATTATGGCCTAATAAAAAAGGAATGAGTGTTGTTTTGGATTTAGGTGCAAATATTGAATGCAGTTCTAAAAACTTAGTAGATTTTTCTATTATGGGCGCATCATTATATAAATCTCTTTATCCAAATGAACATCCTAATGTAGCATTATTAAACATTGGTTCAGAAGAACTTAAAGGTAATGAAATCATAAAAGAAACTTATTTAAAAATGAATGAAAAAAAATCTAATGATTTTAATTTTTCAGGTTATATTGAAGGAGATAAACTGATGGATGGAAATGTAAATGTAATAGTTTCAGATGGATTCACAGGTAATGTGGCTCTTAAAACAGCAGAGGGTACGGCTAATTTTATAACGAGTGAATTAAAAAAAGCTTTAGGTGGAAACATAGTTGGTAAAATTTCTTCTTTATTAAATATTGTTAATTTAAGAAAATTTAAGAAAAGACTTGATCCAAGATTATATAATGGTGCCATATTTATTGGACTAGACTCACCAGTTGTAAAAAGTCATGGAGGAACTGATTTTATAGGTTTTTCTAACTCATTAAGTGTTTGTAATAGAATTATTGAGGGAAATTTGATAAATAAGATAAAACAAAATATATAAACATGAGAATTAATTTAACTAAAAAAGATTTAGTTAATTTAGTTTACATGCAAGTTGGTTTTTCAAAACAAATGTCAGAGAATTTGATTGAAGATTTTTTTTTTACAATTAGTGAAAATTTAAAAGATTATGGAAAAGTTAAAATTTCAAAATTTGGAACATTTCATATAAGAAAAAAAAAAGAGAGAATGGGCAGAAACCCAAAAACTAAGGTGGAAAAAAAAATCTCGAGTAGAAATGTTGTTTTATTTAAACCATCAAAAGAATTTAAAGGTTATATTAATATTTTTCCTAATGAAAACCAATAATGCATATAAAACGATTGGTGAAGTTGTTAAAATTTTAGGTCTCAAATCAAAAAAAGGTCAATCAATACCAACTCATACTATTAGGTTTTGGGAAAAAGAATTTAAGCAAATTAAACCAAAAATTCTTAACGGAAATAGAAGATATTATGATGAAAAAAATATACAAACACTTAAAAAGATTTATTTTTTATTAAAAGAGAAGGGTATGACCATTAATGGAGTTAAAAAAATTCTTAATAATAAGGATTCTTTAAAACTTGACGAAATTTCAAATCATTCTATAAGTCCTTTGAAGTTAAAAACTAAATTATTAAAAATTTCTAATTTAGTTAAAAATTTAAAAAATTGATTTATGGCAAAAAAAACTCATGTTAAAGTAAGATTAGTTCCTGAGAATAAACCTGATAGTTCATTCTTTTATTATGTAAAAAAACCTGCTGGTGGTGAGAAGGCAAAAGTTAAGTTAAAAGCAAAGAAATATAATCCTTCAACGCGTAAACATGAAATTTTTGTGGAAAAAAAACTTCCACCTCATAGTAAATAATTATTTTTTTTTAAAATTTCTTCTTTCAAAATCTATATAAGACCAGATCATATTTTTCCAAATTCTATTAGTTATTTTTGGATCAATATTATTTTTAAGTGATTTTTTCTTAATATTTTGTAAAATTACTTTTATTCTTTTTTTATCAACAATTTGATTTTTATTTTCTTTAAGAGCTAACACTTTTTTAACTAAATTTGTTCTTATTTTAATAATTTTTATAAGTGAATCGTCTAGTTTATCTAATTCAAATCTAATTTTACTTAATTTCTTTTTTTTTAATGGCGACATTTATATAATTGGATATTTTAAAAATTATTATATTTATTTGAATATGTACACAGTAAATCCTAAAATTAATAATCAACTATCGGTTTGGCTAATTACAATGTTTTGGATTATATCAATAATGATAGTATTGGGTGGTTTGACAAGACTGACAGATTCAGGTCTCTCTATTACAAAATGGCAATTATTTTCTGGTATTCTTCCTCCTTTAAATAATGATGACTGGTTATTATATTTTGATCTTTATAAAAAAATTCCAGAATTTGAATTGCAAAATAATTATATGAATCTTGAAGAATTCAAAATAATTTTTTGGTGGGAATGGTCACATCGTTTTCTTGGTAGATTAATAGGTATAACTTTCTTAATTCCATTGTTATATTTTTCATTTAAAATAAAACCCTATAAATTATTAAGCCTATATTTCATATTTTTTTTAATTTGTTTTCAAGGGTTTATTGGATGGTATATGGTTAGTAGTGGTTTAGTTGATAGAGTAGATGTTAGTCATTTCAGACTTTCAGTTCATTTACTAATTGCATTTTTGATTTTATCTTTAATATTTTGGAATTATTTAAAGATCAATAAAAATAACAATATATCAGATCAGATAAATCAATGGATACCATTTTCTTTTTTAATTATGATTTTCTTACAAATTACAATTGGAGCATTTGTTTCAGGAATGGATGCTGGAAAAATTTACAATTCATGGCCTCTAATGGGAAATACTTACTTTCCCAATGATAATAATTTTAAAAATCTATTTCAATTATCAGCTTTAAGTGATCCATCCTTGGTACAATTTATTCATCGAAATTTAGCTTATTTGATTGGTGTCTTTTATTTATGCATATTTTATAAGATTTATAAAAATAAAATGTATGATCTTTATAATTCAATTAACATTTTGGGTTTTTTAATTATATTACAAATCATTTTAGGAATATGTACAATCTTAAATGGTGCACAAATTTATATTTCATCTATGCACCAATTAAGTTCAATTTTCTTAGTTAGCTCATGTATTTATTTTTTATATTTAAACACAAACTCAGCTAACAGCTTTCAAAGTTCCTTTTGATGATTTTTTTAATGCTTGATCTAGATCTTCAATAATATCATCAATATGTTCTAAACCAATACATAGTCTAACATAGCTTTGGGTAACTCCTGAAGCTGCTAACTCAATCTCATTTAACTGACTGTGAGTAGTGCTTGCTGGATGAATGGCTAGACTTCTAGCATCTCCAATATTTGCAACATGATAAAACATTTTTAAAGACTCTATAAATCTTTTACCAGCCTCAAAACCACCTTTTAATTCAATGCCGACCATTGGTCCATTACCAACTTTAAGATATTTTTTTGCTCTATCCGCAATAGGTTTTTCGTGTTCAGTAGAGTAGATTACTTTTGTTACTTCTTTATGTTTTTTCAAATACTCAACAACTTTTTGAGCATTTTCACAATGTTGTTTCATTCTTAGAGGAAGTGTTTCTAGTCCTTGAATAATTGCAAAAGCATTGTCAGGAGAACATGCTGAACCAACATCTCTTAACAAGCAAACTCTTGCTCTAACAGCAAAGGGTACATTTGCACCTGTAAGTTCTGGTACAATTTTACCCCAAACAGCTCCGTTATAACTAGCATCTGGTTCATTGAATAGTGGTTGTCTTTTAGGATCTGCTGTCCAATCAAAATTACCGCTATCAACTATACTTCCTGCAATAGCAGTCCCGTGACCACCAATATATTTTGTTAGAGAATGAATTACTACAGCGGCCCCATGTTCAATTGGTTTACATAATACTGGAGCAGCAGTGTTATCCATTATTAAAGGGATATTGTATTTACGACCTATATCTGAAACTTCTTTAATTGGAAATACACGTAAATATGGATTAGGTAATGTTTCTCCATAAAAAGCTCTGGTTTTATTATCAATTACTTTTTCAAAATTCTTGGGTTCTTTTGGATCTGCATATCTTACTTCAATACCAAGTTTACTTAAAGTATGAGTAAATAAAGAAACGGTACCACCGTATAGATCGGTAGAACTAACTATATTATCACCAGCCTGAGCAACGTTTATTACTGAAAATAAAGACGCAGTTTGTCCTGAAGCTACAGTTAAACAAGCCAACCCTCCCTCAAGAGCGGCAACTCTTTTTTCTAAAACATCGTTAGTAGGATTCATTATCCTCGTATAAATATTGCCAAATTCTTTTAATGAAAAAAGATTAGCTGCATGGTCTACACTATTAAACTGATATGAAGTAGTTCTATAAATAGGAACTGCAACAGCATTAGTTGCAGGATCGCTTCTATAATCACCTCCATGTATGGCAATGGTTTCAGGGTTATTTCTTTTTTTTGTCATTTTACTCCTTTTTTAGTGCTTCTACTAAATGTAAGGCGCACAATATAGTTCAAATGCCTACCGATTAATGTCAATGAAAATTCCATTTTAGCAGTTTATAGCCCGCAATAGGATCAAATCGGCAATATCATTTATATCAAATTATACATATAAAACAACACAAATATCAATTTGACTTTATAGTTATTAATAGTATTAATCCTCGCACTATGTCAAAATTTCTTAAAAAAGATCAATTAAATTCGTCTTGGTATGAAATAGACGCTAAAAATGCTGTTGTTGGCAGACTTGCAACTGTAATATCTAAAATTATTAGAGGTAAAAATAAAACAACATATACACCACATATGGATGATGGAGATTTTGTTGTAGTTAAAAATATAGAACAGATAAGATTTACTGGAAAAAAATTTCAAAACAAAAAATATTTTAAACACACTGGTTATCCAGGTGGTATTAAAGAGACAACACCTGAAAAACTTCATAAAAAAAAACCTGGTGAGGTTTTAAAATTAGCTGTGAAAAGAATGTTACCAACTGGTGTTTTAGGAAGAAAACAACTAACTAAATTGAAAATTTATTCTGGTAATGAACATCCCCATACATCTCAAAATCCAAAAATAATTGATTTAAATAAATTGAATAATAAAAATATTGCTAGAAACTAATATGGAAAATACTCAAACTAGTCCAAAAAAATCAAAATTAAAACTAGATTTTAAAGATAGTAAATACGCAACTGGAAGAAGAAAAACTTCTATTGCTAAAGTATGGGTTAAAAAAGGTTCTGGAAAGATTTATGTAAATGGTAAAATATTTAGTGAATATTTTGTGAGTGAAAACCACAAGATGCAAATAACTAGACCTTTTGAAGTTATAAATCAACCTACCGATTATGATGTTAGATGCAGTGTAAAGGGCGGGGGTCCTACTGGTCAAGCTGGAGCAATGGTCCACGGAATATCTAAAGCTCTTTTAATGTTTGATGAAAATTTCAAAACAAGTCTTAAATCTGAAAAACTCACCACAAGAGATTCTAGGGCTGTTGAAAGAAAAAAACCTGGGAGAAGAAAAGCTCGAAGAAGCTTCCAATTCTCTAAAAGATAATTTTTTTTTAATTTTAAACTGTTATAATATAAAATGCACAAGCTAAATGCTTTAATTGCTGGATCGACTGGTTACATTGGTGTTCAATTAGTAAAATTATTAATAAACCACAAATATATCAATATTAAATATCTTTGTGGTGAAACATCTGTAGGAAAAAAAATTTCATTTTATGATAAGACTTTAACAAATAAATCCCTACCAACAATAACTAAATTTAACAAAAGTTTTCTAAAAGATGTTGATGTAATTTTTACAGCTTTACCAAATGGAGGCGCTCAAAAAATTTCTACAAATTTGTTAAGTCATAATACTTTAATTGACTTAGCAGCTGATTTTAGATTAGTAAATAGTAATGACTATTTAAAATGGTATAAACAAAAACACAGAGCTAAAAATAATATAAAAAAAAGTATTTATGCTTTACCTGAAATTATTGGAAAAAAAATAAAAAAATATAATATAATAGGATGTCCAGGTTGTTATCCAACATCTATACTCTTACCACTAATACCTTTGATTAAAAATAAAATGGTTGCAACAAATAACATCATTATTGACTCGAAATCAGGATACTCTGGAGCGGGAAGAAATGTTCATAGAAAATATAAGGATAAAAATTTATATGAATCATTAAGTGCTTATGGAGTAGGTTTTCATAGACATAATTCAGAAATAGAACAAGAATTGAAAAAATATTCTGCAACTAAAGTAAATTTTACTTTTACTCCACACTTATCACCAATGTTTAGAGGTATATTAAGTACTATATATTTAGATCTTAAAAAGAATATTACAATTAATAAAATCCAAAATTTATTAAAAAAATTTTATAAAGAGGATCAATTTATAAAGATTTTAAATCCTAATTCTTTAATAAGTACTAATGATGTTATAAAAACTAACTATTGTTATGTATCAATATGTAAAACAAAATTTAAAAATAAGATAATTATTCTATCAGCTCTAGATAACTTGATAAAAGGCGGGGCTGGACAGGCAGTACAGAATTTGAATTTAAAATTTAATTTTAATGATAATATGGGCTTTAAATGAAAAAACTTTTGATTATTTTTATTATATTTTTACAATCTTGTAGTTCATCAACTAAAAAACAAAGTTTAAAAAATGATTTCAATTTTATCCATGATATTTCATTTGATAATTTTGTATATAAACTTAAAGAATATGCTAAAAATAATCCTTATCCTAATATTGATGATTAAATGAAAAAATTTAATATTGCAATAGTTGGTTTAGGTCAAATAGGTCTATACCTTTATAATGAACTTCGAATTAAAAAAAATGAAATAGAAAAAAAAACTGGAAAGAAAATAGAAATAATTGCGATCTCTGCTAAAAATAAAAATAAAAAAAGACGCTACAAGATTAACAAAAAAATTTTTTATCGAAATCCATTTAAGATTTTAAATGAAAAAAAAATTGATATTTTATTTGAATGTGTGGGTTTCTCCGATGGTATATCAAAAAAAATTGTAGAACTTGCACTAAAGAAAAAAATAAATGTTATTACTCCAAATAAAGCATTAATTGCAAAACATGGTGATTATCTCTCTAATTTAGCAGAAAAAAATAGAGTCAATTTAGAGTTTGAAGCATCTGTTGCAGGAGGAATACCTATTCTTAGAACAATAAAAGAAGGTTTGGCTACAAATAAAATTTCAAAAGTATATGGAATATTAAATGGTACCACTAATTATATTTTGTCAGAAATGGAAAATAGTAATCAAAATTTTGATAAAGTTTTGCAAAAAGCTCAAAAACTTGGTTACGCTGAACCTGGAAATCCAAAACTGGATTTAAATGGTTTTGATGCTTTTGCTAAAATAAGAATTCTATCTGCTTTATGTTTTAATAATAAAATTTCTAAAAATAAATGTATTATGGAGGGAATAGAAAATATTCACTTAAAAGATATTAAGATCGCCAACCAACTAAATTATAGAATTAAACTGTTAGGAATAGGAGAGATAAAAAATAATAGACTATTTGAAACAGTTCATCCGTGTTTATTGAATAAAAACACATACATAGGAAATGTGAATGGTGTAATGAATGCTGTTATAACAGAAGGTAAACCAGTTGGTGAGAGTGTCTTACAAGGGGAGGGTGCTGGCCCAGGTCCTACTTCATCTTCTTTATTATCTGATTTATTATCAATTTTAAGGGGCAATATAAAATATCCCTTTGGCATAGCTTCAAATAGAAGAAAATTATTAAAGCCATTCAATAATGATAACTATACTAATTCATTATATTTAAGATTTGAAGTAAAAGATGTGCCCGGTGTTTTATCTTCTATTACAAATCGTCTTGCAAAATATAATATTTCAATAAAAAGATTGATTCAAACTCCTGATAAAAAAAATAAAAAAGCAACAATTGTTATTATTACGCACAAAACATCTGAGATTAACTCAAAAAAATGTTTATCAATTTTCAAAAAAAATAGGAATATTCTAAAATTTCCAACCTTAATAAGAATTTATAATTGATGAGTCAAAAAATGATAATAAGAATGTCTAATGAATTAGGCAATCAAATGTTTATGTACTCATTTGCATTTTCTATGTCTAAAAAACTCAATAGAATCTTGTTAATTGACAATGAAACAGCCTTCATGTCTTCTAAAAACATAAGTAAATATGGGTTAAATAACTTTGACTTATCAGCTGATATAGCACCCAACAATCTCAAATTTAAATTTTTAAGTGGCTATTTAAAAAGAAAATTTCTCATCAAAACTGATAAATTTAGAATCAAAAAAAATTTCTTTATTGAAAAAAAAGATAAAAATAAGATTACAAAATATGATAACTCATTAATTAATGTTAAATTTAAAGACGATATATTTATAGAGGGGCATTTTGAGAGTGAGAAATATTTTATTGATTTTAAAAAAGAAATTAAAGATCAATTTAAATTTAAAGATCTTGAATTATTGAAAAAAAATAATTTTTATAAATTTTTAAATAAAGAAAATTCTGTTGCTATATGTTTGAGACAAAACCGTTTTATAGAGGGTAACAATCAAAATAATATAGAAAATAAAAAAAAATCTGATCAATTTTCTATAGAACAAATTGATTATATTAATAAAGCTGTATTATATTTAAAAGATAAGCTTCCTAAGCCTATCTTTTTTTTATGGTCAAATGATTTTTCGAATATACCTTATGATAAATTTAATTTTAAATTTCAAAAAATTGAATTAAAGAATGATACTCTTAAAATTGATAAAAGAATTGAAAATTTATTTTTATTATCAAATTGTAAACATTTTATCGTAATACCCTCAACCTTTAATTGGTGGGGTGCTTGGTTGTCAGAAAATAAAGATAAGATAATACTAAGGCCTAGTAATAAATTTTTTTCAAAATTTTATATAAATAATTTAGATTTTTGGCCAGATGAATGGATTAAAATCAGTCGCTAATTATTTGTTATATAATCATTGTATAATTTAATATCAAATTTGTTGAATTTAATTATATTTTCAATATTTTCTGAGGAATAATCTATTATTTTCGATTTTTTCTTTTTTCCTATATGTTTCATTTCTTCATCTATATCAAGTTTTTCTTTTAGTTTAGAAATATCCTCTTCTAATTTGTTAAAATTTATAATAAAAAAAAAATTCTTTAGATTTTTTTTTACTTTTTTAAAGTCTTCCTCTGTTATATCTTTATCCAAATTTCCAATTATAAATTTACATAGACAATTCTGATTAATTTTAAGCTTTGATACAAAAAAATTTAATCCTTTTTTTGCATGATTGTGAAAGGATAATTTTTTGTTATTTAGTTGCATTTCATAAAATGATTTAATTCTTTTAATAGGATCTCTTATTACAGTAATATACTTATATTTTTCAGGATCGCACTTTATTGAAACTAAATTGTGCGCTGAATTATGTATAAATACTTTATTTTCCATTAGAAATGTATTAATTGATGTTCCAGCAGATTTAGGAGGATGTACAAAACTTATTTGATCTTCACTCATTTCATAATTGTTTGAATATATACCAGAATACTTCATTTGATATTTATGAAAATTTTCAGTGTAAAATATATAATCTGATATTTTTGAATATATTCGGCTTAAACTTTTTTTAATTTTTAACATTATTTATTTTTTATATTTTAATCTTATTTAAAGCATTATTCTTAAATAAATTTGCTTCCTGGATATATCTTCTAACCATTTGTGTTGTTTTATGTCCAGTCATAGCCATTATATTTCTTTCCTCAGCACCAAATTCTGCAGCCGTTGTAGCAAAACCTGATCTTAGACTATGACCAGCGTATTTAGATGCATCTAAGCCTGCTTTCTCAGCGTATTTCTTGATTATCAGTGCTACAGATTTATCTGAAATATCAAATATTTTACTTTCAACTTTATCTTTAAAATTTGAATTTAAGTGATTTTTTAGAGCAATAACTGGACAAAATTCCTGATTTTCAAAGTAGGGTATAGCTTTGATAATTCCTTCTCCAGATTGATCTGTTTTTGATCTACTTATAAGAATTTTTACTCCTTCAGGAACAAACTCTATGTCATCTCTAAGTATATTGACTAGCTCAGATCTTCTAAAACCGCCTGCAAATCCAATTAGTATAAGAGCTTTATCTCTTAATTTTTCTTTATCTATAACTTTAATTATTAATTTTAAATCATTGATTAATATAGGTTTTTTAGCTTTTTGTCTTGATCCTAATGTTCTTTTAATTCCATGTAAATTTTCCATTATTATAGGATGTTTTGTATCTAGGTAATGGCCTTTCAGCTTATGAATTACACTTATTGAGGCAATTCTTCTTTTTAGAGTGCTAAACTTCGATGTTTTTGAAAGATTTGTTATATAAAGCGCTATTATTTTAGGTTGTGATGGCATTGATGAAAAACCATTTTTGGCACAGAAAGCTGAGAAATCCTTAAAATCTGATTGATACGCTCTTAGAGTATTTTGAGCTTTAGAATTCTTTAAGTTTTTTAAAGTTTCAATTTCCAAGCTTTTTATATCTGTAACTAAAGTATTCATATTATTCCGATAACCATTAATTATCGGAAAATATATAATAGGTGATTTTTAATGTCAATAGTTTAAATTAAATTAATTATGGGTTCAATTGATGGAGAAATTCCTGCAGTATG
>MDSZ01093935.1_pt1 | contig 15993 bp, 18 predicted proteins | sample 811201 | NCBI WGS metagenome assembly MDSZ01 (sample SAMN05326647, study PRJNA326480) | marine metagenome | isolation source: seawater | place: Indian Ocean: North | collected 2010
AAACAAAAAGAGAAAAAACAAAAAGAGCAAAAACAAAAAGAGCAAAAACAAAAAGAGAAAAAACAAAAAGAGCAAAAAAAAGAGAAAAAACAAAAAGATAAAATATTTTTAAATATAAATAGATAATTGTTTCATTTGTTTTCTTATTTTTATTTCTTTGTCTAATCTATTTGATTTTTTTTTAGCTAAGTAGATGTAAATTCCTGAACAAAATAGTAATCCTCCGAAGAAGAAATATATTCCAATATTTGCGTTCATAATATTTTAATAATATTTATTATTTATGTTTTATATATTAAATGAAGGAATATTTTGAGTATCAAACAACTGGTTCATTTAAATTTTGGGAAATACAAAGAAAAGGGACAAAGATAACAACACGGTGGGGTAGAATAGGTAGTGATGGTTCAACTAAAACAAAAGATTATGGTGATAAAGCAAAAGGTGAATATGAAAAATTAATAAAATCGAAGCAAAATAAAGGTTATGTATTAGTATCGAATAGTGATTTAAGAAAATCAAAAATGAAAACAAAAAAGGTTTCAATGAAGGGGAGAAAATATTTTACACATGATAATGGTGGTAGACCATTTTTAGTAATAATAAATAAAAAAAATGTAAAAATATTTAAAGTTCCAAAAGATGTAAATGATGAGAATATAAAAAATGACGCATTTATAGATTTTTCAAAAGATATAAAATATTATTCTGAATTAATAAAAGAATATAAAAGTGTAAAAGATATCTTTATTGGAAAAAGTTCAGAAAAAAGTAAAATGGCAAAGTCGAGTGGTGGATATGGTAAAAAGTTTGATGGAAATTCAATATTATTAGAAATAAAAGATAAACAATATTGTTATATTGGTAATTTTATTTTTGAATTTACTACAAAAGATAAAATAAATAAATATGCTTCTCCGGTTGGTGGTAATGATGTTCCTTATCCTGTAGCATATGGTGAAGATAATATATATTTTTTTGATTTTGATAGTGTTAAAAGGTTGCAGAAAGAGTTATTTTCTAGTATGGATGTTGATAATTTATGGGATGAGTTTTATGGTAATAGTGATAAGAAAGGTTTGACTAATTTATCAAAAAAGATAAAAATGAGAATGATTCATAAAAGATTATGGTAATTCATTAAAATAATTATATTTTATAATATAAATGAAATTAATAAATATATTATCAAAAAATAAATGTAATATAGCAATATTAATAGGATTATTAAGTTTAGTAGTTTTATTTATTAATTATAATAAAAAAGAAGAGGATTGTGGGTGTGATTAACTTTCTAAATTTACTAAGGATTGGAACATATTAATAATATCTAAAAATAATCCACTTGATTCCATAGTATAATCTGGAAATTTACATGATTTAGATTTAATAAGTATATTTTTTGTATCATATAATAAAAAGTATGAGAATACAAATAATATTATATAATTAAACATTTTTTCGTTTCTATTTTTGAAGAAGACTTTATCAATAATTTGAGATATAATAATTATAATTAATGCTAATAAGAAATATGGCATTATTTTCATATTTATTAAATTTGGATATGTAAAAGATACAAATGTTAATATAGATACAATTCCAATTAATTTAAGCATTACACTGTGTAAGTCTTCTTTTGATATGTATTCATAAGCATGATTAGATATCATTGCTAATAATATTATAAATAATATCCATAATATATGTTTTTGAATATATTTTGTTTTATCCATTGTGCTTAATGAGAACACAATGAATAATAATAGTAATATGCATCCAATACTTACAAATGATCCATATTTTTCAATATTAAAATTAATTTTATTTAATTGTAATATACATGTTATAAAAAATAATAACATGAATAAAACATATAAATATGTATTTGTTATATAATTATTACAACTAGGTTTTCCATTTTTAAATGCAGTTTTAAATATAATAATTAATAAAATAACTAATGAAAGATAATAATTATTTAGATTCATTTATATTATAAAATAAAAAAATAAATAAATAATATATATATATATATATATGTCTAATGAAAAATCTATAATTCCAAAAAAACCTGTAAAAAATATAGGTAGGCTTTTTTTAGGTGCTGGGAAAGGTTCTTTAAAATATTTGATGGATAATTTTACTTTAGGTACTTTTTCAGGTGCTGTTGATGAAGTAAAGGGACATTCCTTTGATAAAAAATTAAAAAATTTTAAGGAAGATGTAAATAAATATATAATGACTACAAGTGAATTACTTTTAAATAACGTAAATCTTCTTGAATCACTTATTGATATAAATGTCCCCGAAGAAAAAATAAAACCAATAGAAAATTTATTAGATCTAAAGAATAATGTACCTGAAGACTGGGAAGTTAGATATGACCAAAAAAATCAGACCCCTTACTACATAAATCTTAAAACGAATGAATCTCAATGGGAACCACCACCACCTCCTCGTTCAGATGATCTTTTGAATGCTAAGGGGTTATCCAAAAGAAAAGCATCAAAAACAAAAAAAGCAGCAAAAACAAAAAAAGCAGCAAAAACAAAAAAAGCAGCAAAAACAAGAAAAGCACTAAAAGCAAGAAAAGCAGCAAAAACAAGAAAAGCACCAAAAAAAACAAAAAAAGCAGCAAAGAAGCAGAAAGCAGGTGCTTCAAAAAAAATAAATAAAGTATTAGTTGTATATCCAGGACGTTTTCAACCAATGGGAAAACATCACGCAAAAATATTTGAATTATTAAAAAAAAAATTTGGAGAAGATACATTTATAGTTACTTCTAATAAAGTTGAATTGCCTAAATCTCCTTTAAATTTTAAAGAAAAGGAATTAATAATTAATAAACATGGTATTTATAATGTAAGAGAAGTAAAAAATCCTTATCAAGCAAAAGAACTTACAAGTGAATATAATCCGGAAACAACAGCTATTGTATTTGCAGTTGGAGATAAAGATATGAGAGAAAATCCTAGATTTAAAATAGGATTTAAGAAAAATGGCGACCCAAGTTATTTTCAAAATTATGAGGATAATAAATCTAATTTATTACCTTATACAAAGCATGGTTATTTATTAGTTGCACCACATGTTGATATTCAAATACCTGGGTTTGGTGAAATGTCAGGCACAACATTAAGAAGAGTATTATCTAATTCGGACAAGGAGACATTTGAGAATATGATGGGATTTTATGACGAAGGGATTCATGATATGTTAAAAATGAAATTTTCTCAACCAATGGTAGAAAAGAAACCAAAAACAAAGAAATCATCCAGTCCAAGAAAAGCGTTGCGTTCAAAATCAAAGAAATCATCCAGTCCAAGAAAAGCGTTGCGTTCAAAATCAAGTCTAAAAACACGTGCAAAAACAAAAAAAGCAACTAAAAATAATTAATTTATACTAAATTTATTACATACTTTACAATATAATCCCATATTATTAACATGATGTTTTCCTCCATTTCTTAAAGGAATTTTATAATTAATACTGTATTCGTTTAAATCTTTTTCAACAATAATATTCTTACAACTTAAACATCTCCATGCTTGATTTTGTGCCATTTTTGTTTTTAATAATAACATTTTATCATCTTCTTTTTTTATAATTGATAAATCATATAATGGTTTATTATCAACTGTTTTAATATTATGTAAAACATCATTAATAAATGGTTTTTCATATAAAGATAAATAATATAATACTAAAAATACAATAATACCTCCTCCGAAATAGAAATGATATTTTTTATCTAAATAATCTGGATATTTTTTATTAAATTTGTAATAAATGAATATTAGGATTCCGATTAACAAAAAATATTTCATATATAATACAATTATTTATTTTAATTTGATAATTATTTAAAAAATAATTAAAAATATTATATGATAACTTCACTTGTTGTAATTCCTATTTTAGGTTGTTTAAAGAATTATGTTAAATATAAAAAAATATCCTTACTTTTATTTTTAAGAACACCTTTTATTTATGTATTTCTATATTCTTTTATGAAATATTTTAAATATAAAAACATAGTTAGTAAAGTAATAATTAATGAAAGAATAATTATGTTTGTTTATAAGATATTCATATCATTATTAACAGACTCTTATCATAAAAAAAAACTAAAATATAAAAAAAAATATAATTTACCTTACAATAGCAACGAATCTTTAAAAGATATTAAATAATTTAAAGAATATAATTATATATAAAATAAATGTATTTAGTATTAAGTTTAATTTTTTTTATATCAATTATATTTTATTATTTTAAAAATATAAATTCTAAAAAAGTAATTAATGATTTAATTACTAATAATTCTACAATAAAAATTGGTAAGGATATAATTATAAATAATGATAATGTTTATGATAAATTATTAAACAAAGGTGAATTAGGTTTAGCAGAATCCTATATAGATGGTGATTGGACGACAAATAATTTAAATAATTTATTATCTAAAATACTAAAATATCAAGATGTATTTGAAAATAAAATTAAATTTCAAAGCATATATTTTATATATCTTAAAATTCAATCAAAATTAAAAAGTTTATTTAATACAAATACATTAACAAAAAGTCCTGATAATATTCAAAAACATTATGATATTGGTAATAATTTATATAAAAAAATGCTTGGTAAAACAATGATGTATACTTGTGCTTATTTTAATAAAGATAATATGACTTTAGATGAAGCACAGTTATCAAAAATGAAATTAATTGCAAAAAAATTAAATTTAAAACCTGGAATGGAAATTTTAGATATTGGTTGTGGTTTTGGTTCTATGGCACATTATTTAGCAAATAATTTTGATGTAAAAGTTACAGGAGTTACTCTTTCACCAGAGCAAAAGAAGTTAGCAGATGAGGAATTTTCACATCCAAATGTTACTATAGAAGTTAAAGATTATAGATTAGTAACAGGTAAATATGATAGAGTATATAGTATAGGAATATTAGAACATATTGGTTCTAGAAATTATACAGAATATTTTGATATATGTTATGAATTATTAAAAGATGATGGAATAATGTTTGCTCATTGCATGGGAATTTCAAAACCAAATAATCATCAAAATGAATATTTCGCTTCAAATTATATCTTTCCGGAAGGTGAACTACCTGATATGGTAAATTTAACAAAAGCATATAATCCTAAATGGAGATTAGAAGATTTCCAAAATATTGGAATCTCTTATTCAAAAACATTTGATGCATGGAAAGAAAATATAGGCGAATGGGAGAATATAGATGGTTATGATGATAGATTTAAAAGAATGTGGCATTATTATTTATGTTTATTTGCTGAAAATTTTAGATATCAAAATTTCTTATTATTTCAAAATGTTTTCACAAAAAAAAGTTTTAATAGAGAAAATGACTGTTTATACATTAGAAACTAAATATTTTTGATATAATTATATACTTCACTCATATTTTCATTATTATTTTCTAAAATTTCTTTATAATATAAATAAACACTGAATAATTGAATTAATCTTTTTATATCATAATTTTTAAAATTACATTTTTTACAATAAAATGTTTTTAACATTCTTGGTTTAATATTAAAATAATTTTCTTCTGATTTTTGGATTACTTTTAATTTTTTTATATTATCTTTAATATTATTAATTTTAATATCTTTATTATTTAATTTATCGAAATAATTATTTATGATTTGATAATTTAAATTATCAATTGCATTATTAATAGTTTTCATAATATTAATTTCATTCGTTGTTAAATCTATTTCTTCTTTGAAATCCAACTTTTGTTTATAAAATACATTATTCTTTTCTATAATTATAAGATTACAATCACTCTCAATATTAAATATTGGACCACCTAGTTTTTCTTGTAAATATTGTGAATATAAACATTTTATTATTGAGAAAACATTCTTTTTTTCTTCATCAAATTTATCATTTATTAGTGAACCTATATTTGATAACATATCATTTAATTTTATTAATATTGGATTCATAATAATTTTGCTAATCTCGATTGATGCTGTTGATGGTGTAGGAAAATTATAATCCGATACTTCCGTTATCAATAATTTATCTCCTTTATCAAATTCATGTCCAATAGCTGTAACAATTGGAATATTTGATTGTTTCATTTCATGAAATAATTCTAATTTATCGAATGAATTAGATATCTCATTTGTATCACCGCCGCCGCGCATTATAATTATTAAATCCATATTTTGTAAATTTTTTATAGCATTAATACATTCTAAACATGTATTTTCGCCTTCTAATGATATTTCAAATAGATTTAATGGAATTGGAGTTTTATATTGTTTAATAAAATCATTGTATCCTTGAGTATTATTTTTAGAAATAACTCCAATATTTTTAATATTATTCCAATCGATTGGTTTTTTATTTTTAAAATAACCGTTTTTTTCACATTCTTGTTTAAATTTATCTAAATTAGATTCATTTTTTTCTAATATAACATTTTTTACATTTACAACAAATTTATGACCATGAAAATATTCTGCTTTTATATATCCTTTGATTTTACAAATCATATTTTCTAATTCAAGTATTTTTGATTTATCACATCCATCCCTATCCCATAATTTACAATCAAAATAATCTTTACCTTGCGTTATTTTAAAACTCATTCCAGAACTTCTCCATACCTTACAATCTCTAATTTCACCCATTATTATTATATCTCTAAATTCTTTTGATATATTATTCGTTTTACTTAATAATAAATCATTTAATTTTTTTGGTGTATATATTGTTTGTATATTATTTGATGTTTCTTTTTCATCATCTGAATTTAGCAAGTAATCCATTTTTTATTAATTTAATATAAAAAATCAAATTATATTTAAATAATAAATTTAAACTATTAATAAATTATGGAAAATACATTTACAATAAAAACAGTTCAATCTTCTGCATTTAAAATATTATTTCAAGGAATCTCAAAAATTATAGATAATTGTATAATATATATTACTAATAATGGAATAAGAATTTATGAAAATATTGACAATAATTGCTTATTATATTTAAAACTTTGTTCTGATAATTTAGAAATGTATGAAATATCAAATGAATTTTCTTTCAAACTTGATTTAAAAATCTTCAAAATTATTTGTAAGAATATAACAAGCAATTCTACAATAGAATTATCTAAAAATAAATATAATTATTTATCTTTTATAATAGATGAATCTTATATTAAAGGAACTAAAGAAAAATATGATATAAATATTGAAATTGTTGATAAAAAAATTCCAAAAATAGATTCTATTGAATTTGATAATGATTTTTCTATCTCATCAAATTATTTTAAAGATATTATTACTAATTTAAAAAAAAGTTTAGGAGAAGAAGTTAATTTTTTTTATATAAATAAAAAGTTACTTGTTAAATGTGCTGGAAAAATTTTTAATAATGAATATCAAATTGATATGAATAAAGATAATGATGAATATCAAGAAAATGTAATATATTGGAAAAGAAATAAAGATAAATCTACCATAAATTTGTCATTAAAATATTTACTTTATTCAATATATTTTTGTAATTTATCTAGATTTTATGATATTTATTATAATGAAGATAAACAATTTTTATATAAAATAAACATAGCATCAATGGGTGATATAAGATTTTTAATAAATTAAATTATATTTTTTTTGAGATAAACTTTTAAATTTTTTTAATTTGATTTTGTTTTTATAAATAAATAAATAAAAATAAAATGGATAATATATCTTTTTACGAGGAAAATGAAATTTATAAAGTAGAATATTTGGATAAATTTATGAATGATAAATATAAAGATGAAATTAGAATTTATTCAATAAAAAAAACGAAACATTTCTTTGAAAGATTGATTCAATTGGTTTTGAAGAATGGTGATATAATTGGTGAATTTGGAATTACTGGAAATGGTATTCATCATCAGTTTGATTCTGGTGAAACGAATTCAATAACAATTCGTATTGAAGATAAATATCAAGGATTTGGTTATTCTAAAATAATGATTCGTTATATGATTGATATGATATATAATGATATACCAGATATGAATGGAGATCAAATGTTATTTATAGATGCGGATGCTAGTGATGGTTTTTGGGATAGGATAGGAATGAGAGAATCGAAAAGATATGGTTATAATAGATCACCTAGATATGCGAATAGAGAGGGAGCAGGATATGAAAAATACATAACAATTAATAATATATATAAGTTTGCTCGGTTTTAAAAAAAAAAATAAAAAAGAAAATATAATAATATGTTTAATGCAAATATAATAATACCAGTTAGTTTATTTTTAATAATAGTATTTGTTCCAAAATTTGTTATTTTTTTTATAAAAAGAAATAGAGACATGGTTGTTGTTAGAGGTGAAATAGTTGATATTGAACTAAATATTTAAAAATTTGATTTAAAAAATGATTTATTATAAAAATAATTATGTCATATAAATTTAGAAAAGATATATTAAATTCTATTAATAAAGGTATACTTTATGATGATATTATAAATTCATCAGATAATAAAAGTAAACAAGGTTTCATTTATGAAACTATTAGTATTTTATGTATAATCTTCAAACAAGTTATACCTGATTATCAATCTATATCTGATACAAAATTAACAACAAAATTATTTGAGTTTTCACCAATTAAATCTGTTAGAGAGTTAATTAATAAACCATTGCAAGATGGTGATAACTTATCCGATATATCAATTAAATATTTAGATAAATGGTCACCTTGGTCAATTAAATATGGTGATAGTAAAAGAAGGACAGATTTAGTTGATTGTGATAAATGTATGGAATATTATTGTAAGAACCACAAAACAGATTATAATTTAGGATTAATAGTGCAAAATACTAATAAACAACTTACAAAACATAGGGATTCTGGTCGTCCTGAAGCATTTGTTATAAAAAAAGCATTTGATTCTAATCAGGTGTTTAATGAAAATAATATAAAAGAAGCATTTCGTAAAATGCAAGATATATTAATTAAACAAAAATTAACAGATATAGAAGATATATATGATTTTATTGATAAAGAATATTTAAATACACCTGGAAGAATTCATCTTAAAGTAAAATATAATCAGGCACTAGCATTATTACAATTTAGAAAGAATTTAAATCAATTACAACATTGTCTTTCTCATAAACCTAGATCTGGTAAAACAATAACATTATTATTAATGGCATTAGAATTACTAAAAAATGGGAATAAAAGAGTTTTAATCATGACATCAATTCCAGACACATTAGAGCCATTTATGAATGAATTAAATAAATATTATGAATTTAAAGATATTCAATATAAATCACAAAAAGAATTTAATAGTGTTAATGAAAACTTTAATGGAATATTATTATGTTCAGTGCAATTTCTTAAAACTAATTATAATACAAAAAAAGATATTATTAAATTATTTGATGTTAATATATTTGATGAATGTCATTTTCATTCATCAAATGGTAATACATTAAAAAAGATTATTAATGTTGATAAAGAAAAAAGATTACAAATATTTGCATCTGGAACTAGTGGAAAGACTGAATGGTTTTATGATATTCCAAAAAGATGTGTATATAAATGGGATGTAGAAGACGAAATTATGATGAAGAGATTTATTAAATAATTATATAGAACTTTCTATTATTTTAATTTCTTCATCTGTAATGTTAAAATATGAATAAATATCTTTATCAGTAATATTATTTTTTATTACTTTATCATATTTAATAAGATTTTTAAATGCTACATCAATTATATTTCTTGTATTATAATTATCACCAATATATTTTAAAAGTTTTGATTTTGAAAATGTAACTAGAAAATTACATTCATTAATATTATCACATAAAACATATGGAACAAAACTAGTGCCTGGAAACAAATTTTTATCTTTATCAATAATAATATTATCACCTAATGTAGGATATAATATTTTATATTTAAATGTATCAGGTTTTGTTTTATCACTCCATTTATAAATTATATTATTTGTATGTATTTTAAACACTATTTTATTAGGATGTTCATCTGAACAATTATCATATAGATTTTGAGTAATTAAAACACCATCTTTTATTTTATCCTCTATTCTAGATGCTTTGCGTTCCCATAATGTTTTATCTTTATTAAAATTCAATACTTTATATAAAATTGGTATAAATGTTTGATCTTTTGAATTAAGATTTATCTCTTTTTTCCATTCTAAATTAATAATATTTTTATCTCCATTATTATATATTATTTCTGTTTTATTTTGATAATCATTATTTGTTAATAAATAATAACAGAAATCCGAACCGATATCTTTAAAATATTTTTCTTTTATATTTTTATTTGAATTGAAATATATAATATTATAAAATTTATTTATTTTATTTTCATTTATTTCAATACCTAGTAAGTATTTTAATATATTTTGTGGTGTAATAAATAATAAATACCCATCTTTTAGTAGTAAATTATCTAAAATATATCTTACAAATGCAAAATAAATTTTCTTTGTTCCTGTTCCTTGATATGGAGGATTTCCTATAACTGCATTAAACCCTTTTATTTTAAAAACTTTATTTATATTTAAATTTAAAGTATTTCCAATATAAATATTATATTTGAAATCATAAATTTTTAATATTGAATCTAATGAACCATAATCTTTACCTAATTTTGATGCAGCATGACAAGATAATAATTCTTTTGTAATATGGACATTTAATTCATCTATATCACAGAAATAAATACATTCTTCAATAATTATTCTACATCTTTCTAGTTCATCTTCTATATGAGATAATCCATCAAAATATTTATCAAATATTGCTAATACAAAATTACCTTTACCACAACAAGGTTCTAATATTTTATTTTTTTTCTTACAAAAAGATTTAGGTAACTTATTAAGCATTTCGTCACAACATTCACAACTTGTAGGAATTTCAGCTTTTTCTTTTCTTTGTTTTTCAGAAGGAATAAAATGTTTTTCAATTACTTTTCTTAATTCTTTAGGATGACTTCTAGCATAAATCTCAAATATTTCATCTAGAATATATTCATTTGATTCTGATGTCATTTTATCTATATATTTATCTATTATATTATTTAAATATATTTCTTGTATTTTAAAATTTTCTTTTATTTTATTTAATAATAATTTATTATATATTTTGTTTGTTTTTATTATATCAAGTAATTCTACATTACTTTTGTGTTTATTATTTGGATGAATTTTATCTTTTCTTAAAAGTAAGCATATTAATGGAGTCATATATTGACATAGTTTTTTTGTTTTATTAATATTAAAGAAAGGATCATCTGTTTCATCTGATTGAGTTACTTTATTGGAATCACCACCCTCAATATCATTAATTGAATCAACTTTTGTTTTGTCCTTATTACCTTCTGGACAATCTGGTTTAATACCTTCCAATATAGGATTAATTATTGTTTCATGTTTCAAACATATTTGTGTTATAAATTCATTTAAATCATCATCACATATAATATTTTCTAATATAGCTTCTGCTGATATTCCACTTTTAAGTTTCTCTTCATATTTATCAAAATATTCTATAACTAATTCTTTACTATTTCCAAATCCTAACTCATCAGGATTAAATATAAATTGTTCTATTTCATATAAATATTGTAATATTTCTTTATAACTTCTATTATCATTATTATTCTTTTTATATTCTCTAATAATATAACTAATATATGAATATACTCTTTGAATATTCATATCAAAATTAATACCGACTGTTTTACCATCTGCTTCAGTTAATGATCTATAATATGTCTGTTTAATCTTACTAATTTCTTGTCCATTATCAAGACTAATTGTGATATCACAATCTGGATAAGTAATACCAATTCTTCCTTGATCACCAAGAAATAAGAAACAACCTCTTTTTTTATTTATCTTAGTTTTGTCCATTTCTTTATCTACAAAATCTAAGAATTTTTTATCTCCATCTTCATCAGATTTATAATTTGAACATGATGCACAACAATGATAATTTTCAAATAGTTTATTATCTTTAATAAATCTCATCAAAGTTTTTTGTAATATATTTATACTTTGTCCCATTGGAAGAAATATTAACATTAATTTAGGATTTTGAATATTTGATTTTCTACTATTATATTTATTTTGAATATTTTCAGCTATTTTCATAATAGTTTTTTTATTATTAGAGTCATCTGAATCTTCAATCATTCTCAATATTTTAATTAATAATTCTCTTCCATCTTCACTTTTTTCTAACTGAAATTTAGGAAGATATTTACTATCATTTTTTTTCTTTTTAGGTTTTTCTTCTAATGCGAATATATCTGATATATGAAAACCAAGATTTGTCCCATTTTTTTCATTATAACTATTTATCTTTTTAATTATTTCATCACTAATAAAACTTGGTTGTGATAAAATAGGCAATGGTGTATTACTATAATCTGTATTTGTTGTTCTTAATAATTCTAATAATTCAATTTCATCAATATTATGATTATTTTTAAAATATTTATTCATTTCCATATAATTTATATTTTTGTTATTAGTTTTATATTTCAAATTTAAACATAAATTATTAATATTATTTTCATAAATTTCTTTAAATCTTATATTATACCAATATCTTGATATATTATGTTCTTTTGATTGATTGATAGATAGATTATAAGCATTTTTTTCATGATTTCTAGATTCATATTTATTTTTTATTATTTTATTTATTTTTTTGACTTTTTCATTTCGGATTTCATCATCTATATTATTAAATTTTGATAAAATTGTCATTATGAATTACAAAAATAAATATTTTAAATCAAATTTTATTAAATTACTTATTATTAATAAAAAAAATGTTATTTTAAAATTATAAAATTTTTAATTATCTAAAATCTAATACGAGATATTTTTTTTCGTTCCATGGTAATTCATGAACAAATACATTTTCTTCATCTGGGCGCGCGCCAATATCCGCAAATCTATTTTTATAATCTATATTACATTTATGAATATCACCAATTAAATTTATACTTTTATAATAATTCATTAATTTTTTTTCATTCCATATTTTAGTATAATTCTCATTCTTTTCTTCTATAAATATTTCTAAAGCCATATCTTTTAAATCATCATCTAAACTATTAATATTTTTTAAAAGATCATCCAAACATTGAATTCTTCTCTTACTATAATAGTAATTTCTAAATTTAGACATAATTATCCAATATTTTTTATAATAATCAAAATCAATTTGCTTTTCAACAAGTTTATCATATTTATCTTGTAATTCATTGAATTCTTGATTCAATTTTTCCACAACATTAACACATTCATGACAAGTATTCATTATTTAAATAAATCTAAATTTATTTTTAAATTAATTATTTTTTAATGAAAAACACTTGTAAATGATACACATCATTAATTGTCATCTTCGGATTCTCATACCATACATACTCATATTCATCAGTTCTTAATAAATTATATATTCCTCTACGTATATCCTGGTCTATTTCATTTTCTGTTAAATTATCTTTATCACAATTATACCACATTATATAATGAAATGTTTTTTTATTTAATTTGTATTTAAAACGATTTACTTCAAATTTATGTAATTTACTATTTGATTCTTCAGCTTTGTATTTTCCATTTACTAAATTTCCATTAAAATTAAATAAATTTATTAAAATATAATCTCTAGTTGAATTATATTCTAAATCAATTTTATTTTTTAAGATATCTTTTATAAAAATATTCATATCACTTGGTCTAATTTGATTTTCATTTGGAATCCAATCATATATTTTATTATATTCATTTAGAACTTTTAAATCAGATGATATTTTACAATTAATATTCATTATTTATAGATTACTAAATAAATAATATCAAATTATTATAAATGGATAAAATTATTAATAATATCGCAGAAATAACAATTCAATTTGAAGATATCTTAAATCATGAAAACTTAAAAATTATAATAAATATGCGTTTAAAAGACGAACATTTACAAAATTATAATTATTTTACTAATATTATAAATGAATATAAAAATAAGTTATCTTTTGATGTGTTTAATAATTTAATAAAAAAAATATTTTTATTAAATTCAAATGAATTAAATATTGATAATATTGAATTAAAAAATAAAGATGAATGTTTAAATTATTTATTATTTTTTGTTAATAATTATAATAAAAAAATGAAAGATTCTTCAATGATATTGTGTTTGAATATTATTTTTGATTTTTATAAGATTTAAATTTGTTGAATGATATATTCTAATTTTTCCATTGCATCATTTATATCTTTAAAATAATAATCCACAAAATTATATTGATAATTATATGCTTTTGGTGAGATCCATATTGTTATCCAATTTAATCTTTTTGCTGTATATAAATTATCTAACATATCATCAAAAAAAATATTTATTTTATCATTATTATTATTTATAATATTATTAACATAAATGAAAGATTTTATATCAGGTTTTGTATATAGAATAGTATCTCTAGCAAATATTTTTTTAAATTTATTTTTATTATTTAAATTATTTAATACAATATCAGCATGTCCATATGTAGCGTTTGTATAAATAAATTTTGGATATTTAAAAAAATCTAATAAATAATTAAATCTGTGATTTACAGATATCTTTTTATAATCTAATGATCCGCCTTTAGGATGAATAATAAGAGTATCATCTATATCAAATATAAGATTAATCATATACTATCAATAGATATTTTTAATTTAAGTAATTTATTTTCTTCTCTTTTAATATCTTTTTCTTTTTTATCTTTTTCAAGTTTTGCTTTTCTTAAGTTTGATTCTAAAAACATTATTTTACTATTCATTCTTTGTAGGAGATATTTATCTTTTTTTATAGAATTATGATTTTTTGCTTGTGTATATAATTTTTTAATAACTTGTTTCTTCATATTTTTAAAATTACGACATGAAGCAGGTAGTTCTAATGTTGAAAATTCATAATGCATAGGATTTTGACATAATTGACTTAATCCTTTTGATTCATTATATTCCTTCCATTTTTTCATTACCAAATCATATCTAATTTTATTTCTTTCATATTGATTTTGAGTAGGTGGTATACTCCAAATTTCTTCATTAGTAATATTATTTGTTAATGTTGTTAAAAAGTCTTTATCTTGACGACATTGACAACCTGAGCAAGATGACCATTTAAGAGAATTATGAATATTATTAACATTATATAATCTTAAATTTGGAGTATTTCCATAAAACTCAACAAACTCACAATCTGTGCGAACATGTTGATTATATGGATTAAAATGATCATATAACCTAACACAATTAACATCTGGTTTTATTCTTGAAAGTAAGTATTCATAATGAGTATTATTATTAACACGATATTTATATAAATCTACTCCATATAAATGAACACTTTTATCTGTAATTTTATATTTTCCTTTCAAAGTTTTTAAATAATGTATTTTCCATATATCATTCGAATCACAAATATTTTTTAATTCTTTATTACACATTGTAAGATTGCATAATTCTTTTATTTCTAATAATGGAATAATATATTCCTTCAAAGTTTCCAATGGAATATCATTAAATGACATTATTATATCTTTTTTATTTTTATAAAGAAAAATATCAAATTTAAAAAAATAATAAGATATAATTTATTTATCTCAAAAAAATTTGATTTGTTTTTTTTTTTTTATTAAACTTCGTTTTGACTGCTTCAAGCAACTCAGAACACCAACGCACTCAAGCAACCCTCTAACCTACTGCCGACCTACTCTTTCAATAGAGGAAAGTCACCCTTCTGTACAGGTAACAAGACAATGGCGTCCACCGGATTCAGCGGAATCAGTCAAGTGGCGGAGATTCTAGGCAGACAATTGATAGATGAAAAAAGTCGTCATTTCATCTTGGAT
>MDSZ01150396.1_pt1 | contig 15991 bp, 8 predicted proteins | sample 811201 | NCBI WGS metagenome assembly MDSZ01 (sample SAMN05326647, study PRJNA326480) | marine metagenome | isolation source: seawater | place: Indian Ocean: North | collected 2010
CGACGACGACGACGCAAAGCGGTTTTGAATCGGCGCGATTTGGACGACGAAAAATGGATTGGAATATTCCCCCAAAAGACCGTAATCCCAACAAAAGTCACAAAGTCGTCGCGTCTGAATCAGTCCCGTCGTCCTTTTCCACCAAAGCCAACGCGTCGACGCCGAGAACACCACCAACACGGCGTCGCCTTTCGCTCTCTCTCTCTCTCTCTCTCTCCGCAGAAGAAGAAGAAGAAGACCACCACCACCACCGCTTTTGTTGGCGTCGAGACACACAACAGATGGTGTGACGTTAGAGAGATATAAGTCGTTTGGTGCCTTTTTTGGCACTTTTTGAGTGCCTGCCACCTTCTAAACGACGCCAAAAAAAAAAAAAAGATGCCTTTTCAAAACGCCTTTCTCACCTCTAACAACAACCTCAAAAAAGACATACCGCGTCGTTGTTTCTCTTTTTTTTTTCGGATGGTTGACGGCAGTAGTATTCGAACGCATCATCACGTGGCTCTCTTCGACACGTTTCGCATCCCAGCTCCAACGCAGCTCAAAAACACGGTGCCACTTTCCGGTTCGGGTTGGATGTTAAACGTGACCCCGAAAAACGCGCGGACGGTGCGCAAACACTGAATACTTCTCGGCGTGAGTTGGCCTAAACGCACGCGGCAGATTTGGTCTGGAGAGCACGCTAATAAAGTTAAAACTAAAGCTTGGTGGGAAGAGTCACACACGCCACCGCGTTGGATTTCGGAGACTAAGGCTTCGGCGCATTCGCGGCCGTAATCTTCGGGCGTTTTTTGCGCGTCGTCGTCTTTGTCGTCGTCTTTGTCGTCTCCGAGAGTACCGTTCAACAACAACTGCCCTTCGTCGTCTTCCTTTTCTCGCTCGCCTCTCGTACTCGCGCTGCTACAATCGCTCCCTAAAACGCACCCTTCGGTCGTCTCCGCGACCAACGATATCCCATACGCCGGCGAGTTCCCTCCTTCCTTCCCGTTGTGATGGTCGGTGAAAATATACACGTCCGGTAAAAAATTATTCAAAACGCCTCTGGCGCCATCGACCAACCGATTCGCCATCTGAGGTGGAATCTTCGCCGTAAACGCTACCCCTCTCACGCGTTTGACCAACCCTTCGGAAACCCAATCGATTCCTCCGGGTAACTCTTTCGCGATTGGAAACGACAACTTCACCTCGCCTCCCCCATCCGGCGGACACCCTCTCTTCGCTATGTGCAAACTCAACCCATCGTCGCATCCAAAACGTTTTTTCAACATCGGCAACGTCACCGTCCGAAACGTATCTACGCTCACCTCTTCGTCGTCGTTCGTTACTCCAGTCAACGTAATTTCCATCGGTTTCTTCCCGAAAATCCCTATCGCGCACAACGCTTCCAAATAGTATCCCAAACCTCTTCCCGTGTCGCAATCGTGCGTCAATCGTTTCCCCCCGATGACGACGCCGGGTTTGTATTTCAAAGACGTCCCGGATTCGTTGATGATAATTTCCGAGCCGTTCGTTATTTTATCCAACAACCGGAGAAATGAGGCTTCGTACGCGCGTATGCCCGGGTTGGACGTGCCCGTCGCCCGAATGTCATCGATTCGGACTGGACGGCTGCTCAACGTCGCACACACGAGTCGATGGCGAAGGTTTTGGGACCCTTTGAAACGAACGTAGTCGGTTTTAACAACGCTCGTCGTCGACGACATAAAAGCGTGTTTTTGCGCAAAAGTCTTTTTGTGACAAAAGTCCTTCCCTTTTTACCAGGTCGTCTCTTCTTTATTCCGCGGAAAAATCACTCCTCCTATCACGCACGCCGCGCGAAGAAATGGAGAGGCGATGATGATGATGATGATTTCACAGAGAGAGAGCTGCTAAAAAGAGAGGCGGCGACGACACGGGCTGAAAAAGCGCGACGACGACGACGAAAATGTTTCTTTTGGGTGTCGTAACGATCGATGATGCTATGCACGGTAGTAGTAGTAGTAGTAGTAGTAGTAGTAGTAGTAGTAGTAGTAGTAGTAGTAGTGTTAATCAGTTCCAAACGCTCTGTCCCCGGCATCCCCTAACCCAGGGAGAATAAAGCCTTCCTCGGTGACGTTCTCGTCGATTATCGCCGCGTACACGACCAACCCGGGAAACGATTCGCTCAACTTTGTCAGCGCCGGCGGCGCGGCCACGCAACACATCACTCTCACATTCTTCACGTCCGCACCTTTATCCAACACGTCCTGAACGGCTCTGACTATAGTTCCCCCCGTCGCTAACATCGGATCTGAAATCAGAACCTTATCTTCTTTCGAAAATCCATTCTTCGGTAACTTGTCCAAATACTTCGTCGCCTCTAACGTCGTCTCGTCTCGCGCGTATCCGAGATGGTACGTTTTGGTCGTCGGTAAAACTTCGTGTGCTTTATCTACCAGCGTTAATCCCGCTCTCAGCACTGGAACGATCGATATCGCTTTCGACGGGTCCACCACTTCCACGTTCGCCACCGCCAGAGGGCCTTGGACTTGCGCCTCGTACGTCTCCAACCAATCTCGGCTCAGTTCGTACATCAAAATCTTTCCAATTTCCGCCATCGCGGATCGAAACAGCGCCGACGGCGAGGCGGCGTTCCGCGCGACGGCGAGCCAGTGTTTCAAGAGCGGGTGTGGCGGGACGTAAATGAGCATCTGGTTCGGGTTGTTGTTCGGCGTCCCTCCTCCTCCTCCGTTTTCTTCGGCCGCACCCTTCGAGGCTTTGATGATGATGTTTTTCTTGCGCTTGTTTGCGCCGTCGCCGGTCGGTTTTGGAACACCCATTACCACTCTTTTTGTTGGTCGTCTCATCAAAGTCGACGTTGACGAACCAATGGACGACGACGACGACGACGACACGGACGCCAACAAAGTCGCAGCACATAACCCCCGCATTTTTTTGACCTGCGAAGACGACCTCCTGCTGTTCTACTCCTCCTCCTCCTCCTCTTTGTGTTGGGAGAAGGAGAAGAAAAAAGGTTAATGGTGTGTGTTTTGGACGACGCTTTTGTCAAAGCAAAGCGCTTCTCTACTGATGATGTGTTTTTGTGTTGTGGGGAAAAAAGCGAGATGCATTTTTTCTTTGAGACCAGTTCTTACAGTCGCTCAATATGATACCCTAAACTACACAACACCCCTAAAAGACTAGTGTAGGGTTTCATATTTAGGGAATGTAAGAACTGGTCTGATGGATAAAATGCGCTCCATTTCATCGTATCTTCATTCATTCATTCATTCATTCATTCATTCATCCATCCTCCGTCGCGGTTCGCTTTCGTCGGAAGAAGAACACCACCGCTTTGAGAAAAAAAAGATGACGACGACGATAAAAGAGTGTCTTCTTCTTCGATCGCAAAAGCAGCCGCGTTGTTGCGCGTCTTCCCTCTCTTTCGCATATGCCGCAAAAGGTTCGAGGAAGCGCGCGTCGAGAAACACTCATGTCTTTAAAGGGACGATTGGAATCCGACGAAGAATGGGAACGACGCGAGCAAAGAGCGCACCCACCACCGATGATGATGATGATGATGATGATGATTCGCAAAAAAAAAGGCGCGGTGTCGTCGAGCCGTCTTCCGTCACGCTCGTCCTCCTCGCCGGCGGCGTCGGGAAACGCATGGGTGCAAACATGCCGAAGCAATATTTGCCTTTGCTCGACGTGCCGATTGCGGTGTATTCGCTGAGAAAATTCGCCACGATGGAAGAAGTGGGAGAAATAGTGGTGGTCTGTAACGAAGACTACGACGAGGTGTTCACGAAGGAAAAGATCGAGAAACCAATCTCGATTGCCCGACCAGGCGCGGAAAGACAAGACTCGGTGTTCAACGGAATAAGCAAAGCGAGAAAAGAGGCAAAATTACTCGCCATACACGATAGCGCGAGGCCGTTGACAGATTTGGACGACGCGCGAAGATGTTTCGAGGACGGCGCGAAGCACGGAGCGGCGGTGTTGGCGGTGAAGTGTAAAGCGACAATTAAGCAAGCGAATGAGGATGGGAGCATCGATAAGACGTTGGATAGGAATTTGTTGTGGGAGATGCAAACGCCGCAGGTGATAGAACCGAATTTGTTGAAAGAGGGATTTCAATTTGTGAAGGAGAATGGGTTGGAGGTGACGGACGACGTTTCGGTCGTCGAACACTTAGGGAAGAGAGTGCAAATCACGGAGGGGAGTTATTATAACATTAAGGTGACGACGCCAGAGGATATGTTCATCGCGGAGAGGTTATTGAACGAAGAGCCAAAGCTTAGATGCGTGTAATAATAGTCTTTTTATTATAACACTTTGTTTTACTTTGTTATTATGTACTTTTACACGACGCAAGAAGTTTGCGTCGACGCCGGTTTTGCTTTGGTCGGCGCCGGGAACTCTCGAAATGTTTTGTACGCCGTATCAAAATATAAAGGCTGTTCAAAGCGATCGTGAAGGCGTTCCCAATGTCCACGCTCTTCGTCTCCGTCGAAATTGTGTTCAAACTCATCGGGAGAGGTTTCGTTAAAAACGCATCCGCAGCACGTATATAACACGAAAACAACGAGCACGAACATGGTGAGACCAAGATAGAGTGTTTTCAAAATCACGCGCTGAAGAATGGAATCGATGTGAGAACGAACATCGTTCTGCACGACGTACGTAACTTGTGTTTCCTTGGAAGACCAGAACATAGCTGGAGACGATGCCCACATTTCGATCTCGTCCGCGTCTTTCCCTCGCAGTAACGGAAGAGGAGGATACTCGATTACGAAATCTTGATCTTCAATTTCTCCTGCGATTTCCCAATACGTCGGATGAAAATCATCGTCCTCTTCATCGTCGTTGTCAACATCATCAGCAGCGAATTCTTCGTCGGCTTCTTCTTCTTCTTCTCTTTCTTCTTCATTTTCTTCGCTTCCTTTGCTTTCTTCGCCGAGCGATACATCGTAGAAGTCTACCGCTCTCTCGAAACCTCGAACTGTGACTTCGACGTCGTCGTCGTCGTCGTCGTCGTCGTCTCTTTCGTCGTCGTCTCCCTCGTCGTCGTCGCTAAAAACTTCGACCACCACGACGTCCGTCAACCACGCGTCATTTTCTTCCTCTTCTTCTTCTTCCACTTCGCCACTCCGCGTCGCCAACGAAGGAAACGCGTTCGTTGACAAGACGGCCGTGTCTACTAAAACGTCCTCCCCCAAATGTCCCTGTCGTCGCGCGAGGAGCGAACCAGAGGACGACGACGGCAGCGACACAGACGTTTGCGCGCAACAAGAAAAAGAAAACACGCAACAAAGCGCGACCATCCACCAAAGCGCGACCGTCGTCGAGACCCCGACACTCAATCCCTCAGAGTGATTTTGTTTTGTGCGCAGCATGGTTTCAAAGTGCCTTTTTTTTGTTTAGATACAAAAGGCGTTTTTTTTTTATATCTCTCTTCTCTCTCGCGTGTATTTTTTGAAAAGCGTTATGAAGAAAATACGCGCACTACATAAAAAATGGTGTCGTCGTCGTCGTCGCCGCGAAGACATCAACAACGGCAACGAGAAGAAGAAGAAGAAGAAGAGCCGGAAAACATCGACTCCGTCGAACGCTTGGAAAAGCACAACGCGTCGTACGTCGGCCAAAGCACGGACGACGGGTACAAAAACGACCGATTTGGCCCGGATGAGATTGACGTGCTCGTCGAAGCGCTGAGGATTGACAAAGAAGAGAAGGAGAGAAGCGAAAAATGTTATTACTTTCGCCGTAAGGTCTGCTGCGCGTCGCCGTCGTCGTCTTCAGACGCGTTCTCGTTCGCCGAGAGTTTCCTCGACAACGTTCCGCACCTCTTCGCGACGAAAATATTGACAAAATTGGACGATCAAGACCGCGTCGTACTCTCTCGGTGTTCGAAACGAATGCGCGCGTTCGTTAAAAATGAGTTTGGCGAAACGAAATACACGAAACTGTGCGTAAGAAAATTTGCATCGAGTAAAGAAGGCATCGAGTACGCGAAGCTATGCGGTGTACCGAAGACGGAAAGAACGTTTGCGAGCATCGCTAGAATTGGAAACATGGAAGCTTTGGGGTTCGCTCTCGATTTGGATTGGCCGCACGACGTGAAGGCGGCGACAGCATGCGCGCGAGGGAACCACTTCGAAACGTTGCGATGGATGAGAGCGAATGGATTGAAATGGGATAAGAAAGAGGTGTTATTCGCTGCAATGGAGAATAGAAACGTGGAGATGGCCGAATGGATTATGATGCAAGAAGGAGAAGAAGATGATGATGATGATAACAAATGATAATGATGTGCCTAGATGTTTTCATTAAATGCTACGCGTCTCCTCCTCCTCCTCCTTTCTTCCTTTCCGCTCTCGCCGCTCGCTTCGCCTCCAAAGCCGCTTTCTTCTCTTCTTTCGTCAACTTCCTTGCAAACATCGTCTCCACGACTTCCTCTTTTTTGCTCTCGTTCTCCTTTTCGTCTCCGACTAACCCGTCGCTCCTCGGCCTCGATCTCGGTACTTTATCGCCCGCTTTAAAAAACAAAGGTTTTCGTTCGTCCGACGGCAAAATAGCTGCCAGTCCGTGTGACCCGCTTTTCCAATTCAACAAAGGCGCGTCTAAAACCATCCCTTCCGACATCTCCCCTCCGACTAACTGTTTCTTAATCACCGTCCCGTCTTTCAACGTGGACCCTACTTTCGCTATCGCTATCAGCACTCCCGCTTCGGACACGTTTTTCGCGTTCGTGACGATGCGCACCACCGCATCGTCGTCGTCGCCGTCGCCGACGTCAACCGCGATGCGTTTCAGATTGTCTTTGTTCGGAATCGGTTCCACGGAGAGAACTTTGGCCACGACGAATTGAGAGAGGTACTTCTCGTCGTCGTCTAAGGAGTTGGAGTCCTCCGACATCCTTTTTTGTGGAAAACGTCGTCGTCGTCGTCGTCGTCGTCGTCGTCGTTTAAGGACAAGCGCTTTTTTAAAGAGGAGTGGGAACTTAAGAAGAATTTTAGGAGGAAAAAGAGCATTGGTGTTTAGGGTTTGTTGAACCATTGATTGGAATACACGAACGAACGTTGGTTGCTCCAAAAATCCGAACGCGCCGCGGCGCAAAAAGCACCACCGAAAAAAGACGACGACGAGGACGACAAGGACGACAAGGACGATGCGCGTCTTCGATTTCGAGCGGCTCGACCAGCCAATCCTCGCGTTCGTAAAATCGAAACGAATGACTCCCACGCTTTGCGAAAACGATTAGAGAGAGAGAGAGAGAGATTCCAATTATTATGAACGCGAAGGAAGGAAAACAGCCGCAGAAGACGCGAGGAAGGCGAGCGAGGAAGAGTAAACGAAACGATGACGACGACGGTGGTAATGCGAACGCGTTGCGAGAATCAAATTTTGCGGCGGCGGCGCCTGAATATTCTTCACTTTTGAATGACAACAAGAGCAACGAATTGGTGGTGCCGCCTGCTTCAAACGAGCGGAATATCGCACACGTGCCCCTGCGCGTGGAACATTCCTCTGTCGCGGTCGGCGCTTCGAATACCTCCGCGAACGCAAAAAAATTGTTGGCGTCTGTGGCTGGAGAGAAAGTGTTCCCGACCGAAGGTGGGATACAGGGACGCGCGTATGATGTGGCATGCGAGGCGGTTGCGTTTGCGACATTTATGGATGACGATGACAACAACGCGGTGGAACGCGCGATGAGGAAGATGAAACGGTTGCGGTTGGCATGTAACGGGAATGGTGATGATGTAATCGAGTGGAAGAAACACGAGAGGTGCGCTCGGTTGGCGTTGGGACGGTGCGTGGAGTGGATGGAGAAAGAATACGCGGGAAAGGAAGAGAGGAAAGTCGTGCGATTAGGTGTTCGCGCAGTTAGGGTACTCGCCAAGTATGCGGATGCAGGCGAATATTCCAAATTTGATGGCAACGAATACGATAGAAATATTAATAGCAGTAGGAGCAGTAGAGGAGGTGAAGGGAACAAAAGTGGAGCTAATAAAAACCCAAAAAAGTTAAAAGGACTTTCACGGATGGTATCGAAAGCGGCTTTGAGAGCTGGCTTGCGCAAATCAAAGAAGCAACAACAACAACAACAACAACAACAACAACAACAACAACAACAACAACAACAACAAAAGTTTAGCCATGACGTTGTGAGCGATGATGATAACGGGAACTATAAGGATGAGGAACCTGAAATGCTGATGGAGAAGAAGTCGATGAAGCAGAGAACTGTTGGTGCTTCTGAGAGTAATATTGCTAATGAAAACAAACTCGTCAAAGTGACAATGACGCTGTACGACGAAAGCAATGCAAAGATTTTAAAGTTTGTTTCGACGAAAGCGACACAGTTGACGTATCCACTCTCCCCCTTCGACGCGCAAGACGGAATGAAAGAAGCAATATTTAATGCGGTGACGCCATCTTTCGTCGCGAATAAAATACACTTGATTGAAATTGAGGTGGTTGACGTCACTTCTACAGGTAATCAGGTGTCGGCAAACGAAGCTTTGATATCTACCGACGACGGAGAGGAAAAAGATGAACTCGAAAGGAAAGTATTCGATCCAGAAAGGTTTTCATCTTCTTTCGGAGTGGCTGATTCCAATGCTGTTGGGATGATAGAAACAAACATGGTCAGAGCATCCATCATTCCAAGGCGCAATTATCCTATACTTGGTCGTGTGTGCCTTCCCATCGGTTCGATCGGAGATACATCGTTGAAGAGTGCATCTCGCGATCTTACCTTAGCGTTAGAAGCAATCGATGGCGTGACAGCGACAGCGACAATTGGAACTGTCGACGCGAGCGTAGACTCTTTCATATCCTATGAGAAGAAGAGCAAGAACAGCGACCGTACCGGGACGTTCTCAAAAAAAGGGCACGCAATTATACCGACTAACGGCGAACTGGACATTTTACAGTACGCGAAAATAGGCATAGCGACTTTGCGATTTTTCACGCATCTTGATCGAGGCGAAAGCTATCGCGTCTTCATTTACGAGGTTTTACAAGATATAGCTCGCACGCACTGCAAAGAGAAGGATGTCGCACCACGTTCTGGAGTAGCCGTGTGCGAGGCGTACGCACTGTTTGAAAAGTGGTGTCCAGAAAAGATGCTGTATACTGATAGTGATAACCGTAGAAAACGTATAGGGGGTGTGGGAAATAATGATATGAGAACAGCAGAAGTGTTTCGAGATGCGTTGGCGAACGTTGCAGCGGCGATTGCAGCAGAAAGACACGGCGAATTGGAAAAAGTGTATTTTACTAAACTAGCCAAGGAAACTCGAGATATGTGCGTTAGAACTCTCGAAATGTATGGATTTGACGACATGCACTACGATGATGATGATGCGCAAAGCATTCATGCGAATGGAATAGAAAATGTCGAAAGTGATATGGAATTAGCCTCTAGGGAGAAGAAAACAATGTTGATTATGGAGACGTTGGCAATTGTTTCTGAACCTTTAGGAGAAATTTCTAAGAATAATCTTTTTTCCTTGAGATTTTCGAAGATTGCGCGCCAGTGTGGAACAAACTTATTTCGTAACCGCTTAAATGCGAATGTTTCTGACGCTATCGGTCGCATCACGCTCTCTGGAACTTTGAAAATGATTGGGAGCTTAATAGGACATTCAAAAAGTGACGCCAGAAAATTGCGAGAACGGTTTCCGAGTGAGGCGAATCCCGTATACTTTGCATTTGAAGCAAGTTTATCACGCACGTTGACTCTAGTCGCAAGTACTCTGACTGCATGTGGTGAGAAAGGATTGAATCCAAAATATGAAGAAAACGTTGTGAAATCGATCGATACGGAACTCTTCCGGTTAGCAAAAGCGTACGAAGAAGAGATTCCTCCCAACAGCGGCTTTTCCTTCCTCTCTCGCAGAAGTGATTTTCTAACTGCAAGTGCATCAACAATGCCCTGTTATTATTCAGAATCTGTTAAATCTGCGTACAGAAATTATGAGCGTGCGTTACATCCTGCCATTCAAGAGTCCGTAGAATATGCCACAGAGGAGCTCAAACGCTTCGTTTCGACTCATTGTATAGGCAGTCCCAGCGATTTTCCAAAACCGATACCGATGAACCACAATACTGGTGATATGCACTCTGCGGCCTCCGAAGACGTATTGCGTGCGTGCGAGGAGATATATGAGGCATTAACTTTCTCAATGCAGCCGAAATATAGAAGAAGGTTCCACGTGGAGAAAATTGCGCTCGCGATCAAAGAAAGTCTGGTGGAATATTCTGAGGCACAGAAGTTATACGCCACAGTTCTCATAAAAAGAGCGCGGAGGAGTGAAGTCGAGCGATTATCCAGAGATGAAGACTTATCCGTGGGCATATCGAGCGTGTTTGAAGATGGATCTTTTTATGGGCGAATATCAAACGCGAACAAGTGTTTCGAAGGGTTTATAAATCTCATGGAAGAGTACCCTCGATGTTGGAAAAAGATTGCTAAAGAGAAGGACGATGAAACAGACGAAAATGCTACCGAAAACGATCAGGAGGAGAGTATCTCGAGCGTGAACACGCAAATTCAGTATGTCGCATCCAGCGCATACAAAAAACTAAAATCAAATCGTGACGAGATGCTCCACGCCCTGGCCGAACTCTTTTCACAACGCATCTCGAGAGATCTGAAGGTTGCTATTTTTGATACATACGATGATTCACGTAAATTCGCAACCATGCGGTGTTTGAACATGGTAGAAGCAGAGATTATCCGTGCCGATACATCGTTATCGTTGGGATGCAGCAAAGTATTCTTAAAGGCATTACATGCTGGTATTTTGGACGCAATCGAACGAATCGTTTTGGGTTCGAGACTAGACCCGTTTAGCAAAGCAGATTTAACACGTGGAGATTCCGGAAAGTTTTCCGATGGAAATCATGCTTTTTTTGATGCATCTACAACGCGAATTACGGAAGTGACGCACTCCCGGTGCGTGCAATTTTGCGATGACGTCTCTGAATTTTTCAAAGCAGAATACAAAAAGATGAACGGCAGTGATGGTTCCGCAAGGACGCTTCGAGATCTGCAGAAATCAGAAAGACGTACCCGCCGGATTTTAGATCTGTGGTACACACCTACGATGGAGGTAGCAAAACTCGTTCCAGAAGAAGAAGAGACCAGAGAACGGGTAAGTTCGATGGATGTGCTTCGCATTCTCAAACAGAGAGGCGACAAGGACAAATGGGCGAGAGATGTTGTCAGGGGCGGAGCTCAAAATCTCGCGCATTCACTTTGCGCTCGCGTTATTAAGACTTTCAATGCAAAATTGAAACACGAAGGGGAAAAAGCATTGCTTGGATGTTGGCCGTGTCGCTCAGATTTTGGTCTGCGAGGTTGCGTATTCGTCACGTCAACTGCGATTGGATTTACGACGTTTTATTTTGGTATTCGTTTCGAGAGCGCTGAAAATGCGCATGAACAACAGCATCAAAGGGAATGGATTTGTGAAGTGGACAGAATGTGCGCATTATTACGTATTGAGAGTGAAGACGGTACTCCAGGAGTGCATATTCAGCTCGACGATCGCTCATCGTTATATTTATCCGAGTTTGGCGACGAAGAAATATCGTATTCCACAGAAAAGAGAGCGATTGAACGAGACATGTTCGTAACAACTTTACGAACTCACGACAAGTTTGCACCGAGAGGTGGAAAGCGAAGGGAGAAAATAAAAGACACCGGCAATGACGAGAGCAAGAGCGAAGTTTCCTACCAGTCGTCCATTGCTCCGGCACCTCCTCGTGAATTCAATATTTTACCAAATAGTGACCCGCAACTAAAAGTATTCGAAGACGTTTATAAAAATGAAACCAATGGTTTTAAAGTTCATGGTCAAATCTGCGTTAATCGATACACAGTTCAGTTTTTACCGTCTGATGAAACCATAACGGGAGTGACGATATTTCTTAGGAACATAAGCCCAACTTTTGTTCGAAAACGAAAAGTTGGATGGACCAACGCGGAAGTATGGATATCTGAAGGCTTCATCTTTTCCGGATTAGATTTGAATGTAGCGGGCGAACTCGCCAAAATGATTAAAGTTGGGATAGCGATGGTTACTTAAGTAGGTAGTTTTTATCGATTTTGTATGTTTATACATGTATTCTTAAGTTGTGTCTCTCTCTGTAGTATGTTTATTGAATAGGTTACACTCTCACTTCGATCTCACCTTGTAAATCTGCCTCGGCATCTCGAAGCTTTTCAGCCAATGCTTCAACAAAAGCTGGCCTTAAGGAACTCGAGAGAAAAGTGGTCTCTTCCCCTGCTTCCATGTCTTTCTTCTTTTCGATAACTTTTTCGATAGATTTGACCCAAGTCAGCGCCTTTTCCGGCTCGTCCAGTCTTTCCATATGCGTTGCTCGATTAAAAGCCAATGAAACCAAATATTCCGCTTCAGCAGTTGGAAATAATATCACCTCGTTCACACCAGCTAGTGGTGGCTTCAATGTCGAAAGCCTCGAAAAAATTTCCAGCGCTTTCTCGTTCTGCTCTTCTGCTGCGAAGAGTTTGCGAAAGGCAGCAGCTAACGTGATGCCGTCGAAAGCTTCCTGGTTGTTATTAGTTGAAGTTTCTGTTATGCGTTCGATGATATTGTTGTTGATAACAGAAATGGCTGCTTTATCATCCGGATAATCCTCACAAAATCGTAGTAATACTCGCGGCGAAACTTTTGAGCCCTGCGCATCGCAAAACGCTTGTACTTCATCCGTGCTCAAAGATGTTCCACCTTTTCGTTTCATTCGCAAGTTAAGCACAGCGTATTCATACGCAATCAAATTTCCTTCGTATCTGCGTATTATTTTCATCTGTCCATCGTCACCGGAGCATCCGTCCTTTGCTTTTTCGATACGTTCTTGAAACTTTGCAACTGCTTTTTCTGTCTTTGAAAGTGATTTTTCATCGTCCTCGCGCATCTCGTCAAGCATAGCAGCTATCGCGATCTGAAAGCAAGTTAAACCCATACAACTTGCGCGATATTTTGAAGCTGGAGACGTTTCTTTGTCGTATTCTTGTAAAGACTGGACGCGTTCAAGCAGCTGTGCAGCGGTGAAAGAGAGACGTCTGACGCAATCAATCAAGGACGAGGACGACGAAGTCGATTTTTCGATCGTAGCGCGCTTTAAGCATAAATCAACCAAGTCGAAGACAATATCGATTATTACGAGGCTCTCGGGAAATATTTTCAGGAGCATGGGAACCTTCGCCGTTCTCGCGAGCCAGTGCGCCACGTCGGAAGCTAACATTGTGAAAAATTTTGAGGGATCGAGCGTTGTCGGCGTTCCGGTAGATAAGGTTTTCCATGCATACGCTAGATACGCGCGGAACACCGTCGCTTCGTTCTTCAGATTATTCTTGTTTTCTTCGTCTTGCTTTTCTGGTGTCGTCTTTTGTTGTTGCCGCTGCGGTGCGTTCAGCTTCTTTTTTTCACAATTGTGTAACGCTTCCCATGCCGACCTTAATGCTTTGGTGATTATTTCTGTGTCTGCCAATGAGTCGAGCTCGGAAGCTGCAAAAATGATTGCATTTTGGTCTCCAACCCTACAAATTGTGTGAAATGCATTCTTAACGCGTGAAACAATCATCATCTTGTTGTTAGTATCAGGATCAGATAACTCGTTATCGTGCTCTCCTCTGCCTAGAGGAGTCGTATTTTCCTCCTCTTCGAGAGTGGCATCTTTTTCTTTGCAACACAAATTTTGTAACTCTGCTCTGCAAAGTTTAAGTCGAAGTAATGCGGTAGATGCTGAAACCAGACGCATCTCTTGACTTTCGTATGACTCGAGCGCTTGCACTGCGTGAGAAGCTAGTGCGACGGAAGAACCATCAGAAGGGGACGATGCGCTCAGAGCACAAAACGCCCGCGTTTTAAGTGCGTCTGCTACGTCGTTCTGAAAATTTTGAAATTCAATCGAGTCCTTATTTTCTGGAATGAATCCTGCATCGTGGCGAAATTTATCGATCGTGACAACATTTTCAAATGCACCGTGCGCGAGCTTAGCCAAACTTTTCGCATTTTCTCGATTGGCTGCTTCTGCGCTGAATTCCAACCCAACCGCATGATTCCACGCCAAAGCTCGAGCGCGAGTGAGTAGAGGCGAGCTTTCCTTCGAATCGCCAGACGTCAATGTTTGCGCAATGAGCGAAGAAGGAGTTAGTAACTGTTCGGCGTATTTGATCGCGGTAGATTCGTTCACTTCGTTTGTTGTTGACGTTGACGATGCTGAAGATGTGAGTGAAAACGCCGCCCAAAACGAGCTTGCAATGAGCGCAAACTTGCATTCGTCGTCTTTCGCATTTTGAATAGCTCTCAAGCGTTTTTCAATCCTATTTAACCCAGTGTTAACGTCCCTTTTCGCGAGTGCAAGTAAGAATGCGGCGGAAGCAAACGTTCGTAACGTTCTTGTCTTCTCGAATCGTTCGTTTTTTGTGTTACCATCCTCGCCGAGCACACGAAGCGCACATTTTTCTGCATAATCCACGTTTCCATCACTCAAAAGTGACGTTTGCGCCGAGAGAAGTAACGTTTGCGCGTCTTCAACCGTGTCTATCGCATCTTTGCTTTTTGTTTCAACATCTTCAACCAACGTAAGATGTCTAGAAGCATCTTCGTTTAAGAATACGCAAACTTTCGCCGCTCGAGTTCGCATATTTTTCTTGGTCGCGAGCGGGAAAACTGATTCGTCGATCGTCTCTGCGACTTCAATCAAATTCTCCAAGGCAACTTTAATCACGTCCATCATCTTTTCCTTCGTCATTTTCCCATTCTCGTCGCTCGAAAGGTCGAGATCTTCCACGTCTCTGGCCAATTTTTCCAGAGCACTGAAAAAAATAGAAACCATCTGCGCCTTTTTCGCTGATTCGCTACTCGACGACATCGCATTAGCAAACAATAACGTTTTCGCGCACTTCGTTAACATCGAAGACGCTTTCGACAAGTCATTCAAGCGAATAAAATTCGCTCCTCGAAGTGATGCAACTTTAAAATTTTGGAAGAAAACATCGTTGTGTTCCTCTTTTTCTTCTAACTCCTCGTTCAAAGGAGATTCATCTTCTAAGAAATCAAAATCAAATCGCGTCCCTTCCAAAGCCGTTTTGAAGTACTTCTCTGCCATTGAAAATCGAGCGCAGTTGTAACACGTCTCCGCTAATTTCCCACTCAAAGATGACAATAATTTTTCATCAATAGTAGTATTTTTCGTATGGCATGTACTTTTTGCCTCTGTCAACAACTCCAGTACTTTCTCGCGCACGTTTATAGAAACAACCGCCGCGCCAACGTTCATCGCTTTTGTATCGCTCACCACCGCCACATTCCAACATCGAATCATGCACTTCGAGAAAAACGCGCACTGTTTTCCAATCCATTCTCCATCATTTGCAGACGTGTTTTCAGCCGTAGGCGGTTGTGCCGCTGTCGCCGCCAAAACGTCCTCGGATACCTCAATCGCTTTTAGCGCCGTCTCCACGTCTCGCAGCCTGCCAAGAAACTGCATTTGATCGTCCTCTTTATCCGCCGTATCTAACGCGCGTTTCAGCTCGCGCATATTTCTCGACAGTTTTATCAACAGCAATTCTTCGTTGTCTTCTTCATTGTGCGTCCCTTCGTCCATTCTCGTCGGATAAATTTTGTTCTCCGTTTCCATCTCCTCTTCTTTCTCTTCTTTCTCTTCTTTCTCTTCTCCTTCTTTCGCTTTCTTCAACTTTTTCGCGTGCACAGAGGACGCTTTTTCGGCTGTTTTCGCCGCCGTCGGACTTCTTGCCGTTTTCTTCCCGCCTTTCTTCGCGGCGGCGTTCACGTCCAGCATCGGCAAAGAAGGCATCGACGACGCGTTTTTCGCTTTAGCGCCCGTCGTTTTCTTCTTCGCCGTCGTCTTCTTCTTCCGTTTTTCGTCTTCTTCTTCTTCTTCTTCTTCTTCTTCTTCTTCTTCTTCTTCTTCTTCTTCTTCTTGCTTCGTCTTCTCGCCCCGCGGTGTCTCGCCGACGCGCACCGTA
>MDSZ01264672.1_pt1 | contig 15991 bp, 15 predicted proteins | sample 811201 | NCBI WGS metagenome assembly MDSZ01 (sample SAMN05326647, study PRJNA326480) | marine metagenome | isolation source: seawater | place: Indian Ocean: North | collected 2010
ATGGCGGAGAGGGTGGGATTCGAACCCACGAACGAGTTGCCCCGTTGCTGGTTTTCAAGACCAGTGCTTTCAACCGCTCAGCCACCTCTCCTTAAAGTTTAAATTAGTCTATTTAATACTATCAATATGGTTAAATAACAATAAAGATTAAGATATTTACAAATACTAGTTTATGGGAGTTTTTTATGATAATCACAAAAAATGATTAAGTATATTAAAATATTAATCTCTTTATTAATATTTATTTTTTACTCAGCAAAATTATTAGCAGACGATGACAAATTTAAAATTTGGCTTAATAATTTTAAAAATGAAGCTATCAATATGGGCATATCCGAAGAAATTGTTACATCGTCATTAGCAAATGCTCGTTTTCTACCTAAAGTTATTGAATACGATAGATATCAACCCGAGTTTTATGAAGACACAAAAACTTATATAAAAAAAAGAACCAGCAAAGATAAACTGAGAAAAGGTTTAGTTCTATACAAGAGAGAAAAAAAAACAATAAACACGGTGGAAAAAAATTTCTTTGTTGAAAAAGAACTCTTATTGGCATTAATGGGAATAGAAACAAATTTTGGAAAATATCTTGGAAAAATGGATATAATATCCTCTCTTGCAACTTTAAGTTTTGATAAAAGGCGCAGTGCTTTTTTTAAAAATGAGTTACTGACTCTTTTAAGTTTGTTAGACAGACAAATTATAACAAAAGAAGAATTGTATGGTTCTTGGGCCGGAGCTTTTGGAAATTTTCAGTTTATGCCATCAACTATTAAAAATTACGCTATAGATTATAATAATGATACAAATATTGAATTAAAAAAGATAGAAGATTCTTTTGCATCAGCTGCCAATTATATTAATAAAATCGGTTGGAAAAAAAACCAACCATGTTTTTTTAAAATTGAATTAAAAGAGAGCATACCCTCAAAATATCTTAACAGTTCTGCAAAAAAAATTGTAAATAAAAAAAAAATAGCTTTTTTTAAAAAATATATAAAAAATTATGACAATTATAATTTTAATGAAAATTTATTATCAGCAATTATTACACCAGATAAAGATATAATACCTAATTCTAAAAATCTTTCCCCAGCATATTTAGTTTTTTCAAACTATGAATTGATTTTAAAATGGAATAGATCATTAAGATTTGCTCTTGCTGTTTGTACACTTAAACAAAAGTTTGAAAATGAAATTTAATTATTTAATATTATTTTTGTTATTAGTATCATGCACATCAACCACTTCATTAAATAATAAAAAGGCTTATTCATCTAAAGGTTTTGCATATATTTATAATGAAAATGATTATAACGATAAAGTTGTAAATAAAAGATATGATAATTTTGAAAATATTATTGCGCATAACAATTTAAAACCTGGCACTCTTATTAAATTAACTAATCCTGAAAACAACATGACAATATCAATTGAAGTTAAAAATAGAGTAAATTATCCAGAATTTTATAAAATTCTCATTACGGAAAGTGTAGCCAATGAATTAAAATTAAACAAAAATATACCATTTATTGAAGTAGAAGAATTAAAAAAAAATAAATCCTTTATTGCAGGTAAAGCAAAGACTTTTAATGAAGAAAAAAAAGTTTTTACAAAAGCACCAATTCAAAATGTAAAAATTGATGATATTTCAAAAAAAATGTCGAAACCTAAAAAAAAGAAATCTAAAATATTTAAAATAGTTTTAGGTGAATTTTATTTAAAAGATTCGGCTATTATACTAAAAAACAGATTAATGGATAAAATTCCTGATTTTAATGAAAAAAAATTAATGATTACTAAAGTTAGTAAGAACAATTATCATTTAACATCTGGTCCATATAGAGCTATAAACACACTAAAAGAAGACTATTTAAAACTTAAAAAATTTGGTTTCGAAGAACTTGATATAAATTCTTATGAATAAATTAATTAAAATTTTATTTTTGGTTAACCTATTAATTTTTAATAAAGTTATTGCCAACCCTAATATTAATATAAAAACTGGTATTTTAATGGACTATCACTCTGATGAAGTATTATTTGAAATTGATTCAGACTTAGAAATTTATCCAGCATCAATGACAAAGATAATGACATCTATAATAGCGTTTGATCTTTTAAAAAGTGGAAAACTTTCAATGACTGATACCTTTACCATATCGGAAAATGCATGGAGAATGTCCCAAGCAGGTTATTCATCAATGTTTATTATGGTTAATGATGAAGTTTCCGTAGAGGATTTATTAAAAGGGATAATTATTGCGTCGGGCAATGATGCTTGCATAGCTTTAGCCGAGGGCATTGCTGGTTCAGAGGAAAATTTTGCGGATATGATGAATGAAAAGGCTGCAGAAATTGGTTTGACCTCAACAAATTTTTCAAATTCATCAGGAATTAATGATCCTGATAATTTCTCTACAGTCAAGGATATAGCTATAATGTCAAAATATTTAATAAAAAATTATCCTGAATTATATAAACTATATGCAGAAAAAGAATTTACATGGGATCGAACAGGCGGGGATCCAATTACTCAAGGTAATAGAAATGGATTGTTGTATAATAAAAGTTTAGGAGCGGATGGCATTAAGACTGGTTACCTCGCAGTAGAAAAATATTCATTAGCAAGTTCAGTAAAAAAGAATGAGAGAAGACTGATTTCAGTAATAAGTGGAGCTCAAACTAAAAGAGAAAGAACAAACCTGTCTATTAAATTGATTAATTGGGGGTATAGAAATACGGTCACTTATGAAGTTTCTAAAAAAAATTCATCATCTTTTGAATTAGATACATGGCTTGGTAAAGAGAGACTTGTTAAAGCTTCAACTAAAGAGGATTTATATATAACAATACCAAGAAAAGAGATGAGAAACTTCAAAGTTTTAATAGATTATAAAGGTCCAATAGAAGCGCCTATTAAAATTGGCGACGAATTAGGATCTATAAAAGTATATCAGAAAGACGAGTTAATTAAGTCTGCCAAGATATATTCAGACCAAAATATAAAGAAAATAAATTTTATAAAAAGTTTTTTCATGTCAATAAATTATTTGATTTGGGGAGATGTTTAAAAAAAAACCATTGTTTATTGTCTTTGAGGGTATCGAGGGATGTGGAAAATCATATCAAAGTAAAAAATTATACAATAATCTTAAAAGATTAAAGATTCCTGTCATTTTAACAAGGGAACCTGGAGGTACTCCCAGTGCAGAAATAATAAGAAATTTAATATTAAAAGACTATTACAATTTTAAAGCTAAAGAAAAATTTAACAAGTATACAGATACTTTATTATATTTAGCTGCAAGAAATGAACACATAATAAATAAAATAGCACCATCAATAAAAAAAGGAAAAATTGTAATATCAGATAGATATATAGACTCAACTTTTGCATATCAAGTTTATGGAAAAGGAGTAAATAAAAGATTTATCCAAAACATCCATAAGTTTATTCTTATGAATATAAAGCCCGACATAACTTTTATCTTAAAAGTAAAATATGACATATCAAAAAAAAGGTTAAAAAAAAGAAAAACCAAAAATCGATATGATAAGTTTTCAAGAAGTTTTTATATACAAACACAGAAAGCTTTTTTAAAAATTGCAAAAAATAAAAGAAATTATTATGTTTTAGATGCCTCTAATGACACACCAGATCTTGAAAAAAAAATATTATCTATCATCAAAAATAAACTAAAAAAATAGAAATGGAAAATAAATTAGAAAACCCTTATTTTTCAACTAGACTTTTTGGACTAAACAATTACCTTGAAGATTTAATTAATACATTTGAAAATAAAATTTTTCCATCAACAAGTTTGATTATTGGTAAAAAAGGTATTGGTAAATTTACTTTAATAAATCATTTTCTAAATTATATATTTGACAAATCTTATGATAGAGAAAAATGTATGATTAATCTGAATTCTGATTTTTCAAAAAAATATTTAGGCGGCACATTTCCAAATATAATTTATTTAGGCGAAAATAAAGCTATAACACCAAAAATTGATGATATAAGAAACATCCAAAACATACTTATGAAATCAAGTTTTGAAAAAAATCCAAGATTTATTATTCTAGATAATTTAGATCTTTTAAACATTAATAGTTTAAATGCACTTTTAAAAACTTTAGAGAATCCAGGTCAAAATAACCATTTTATCTTAATCCAATCAAGTGAAAAACCTTTGCTCGAAACAATTTTATCAAGAAGTTTATTGACCAGGATACATATTAATAAAATGAAATCAAATAATATTATAAAAAATTTAATAGATGAATATAAAATAGAAAATATTTTAGATATTGAAAAAATACAAACTACCCCTGGAAACTTTTTAAAATTTAATTCAATTTGTATTAAAAACTCAATTAATATCGAAGAAGATTTTATAGACAATTTGAAACACTTATTTTTGTTATTTAAGAAATCAAAAGATAAAAATTTTATAACGTTTGCCTCATTTCTATCAGAAAAATATTTCAATGAATTACAATTAAAGAATCCCAAGAAAATTCTAGAAATAAATGAATTTAAAATTAAAACATTGAAAATGATTAATGATTTTGTAGAATATAATTTAAATCAACAAACAGTTATTAATAAAATATCTAATAATCTTAATAATGCAGCGTAAAAATTTTTATATAACAACACCAATTTATTACCCTTCAGGTAAACCACATATGGGACATGCATATTCTAGTATAATAGCAGACGTTATAGCTCGATTTAAAAGATTAGAGGGATACGATGTTCATTTTCTAACAGGAACAGATGAGCATGGTCTAAAGATTGAGAGAGAAGCAAAAAAAAACCAAAAAGATACCAAAACTTTTTGTAACGAGCTTTCAAAAAAATTCAATGAATTAACAAAAATCCTTAATTTAACAAATGACGATTTTATAAGAACAACTGAAAAAAGACATTTTAAATCTGTAGAAAATTTATGGTCAAAATTAGTAAGCTCAGGTGATATTTATTTGGATAAATATAAAGGATGGTATTCAGTTTCAGATGAAGCATATTATGATAATGATGAAATTGAAGAAATTGATGGAATTAAAGTGTCTAAGAGTTCAGGCTCAAAAGTCGAATGGGTAGAAGAGGAGTCTTATTTTTTTAAATTATCATCCTGGTCGGAAAAACTATTAGATTTTTATAAAACCAATCCAAATTTTATTTTACCTTTGTCTAGAAAGAATGAAGTTATTAAATTTGTCCAAAAAGGTCTAAATGATTTGTCGGTTAGCAGAACTTCATTTTCATGGGGCATTCCAGTTCCAAAAAATCAAAAACATGTTATATACGTTTGGTTGGATGCACTTACTAACTATTTAAGTGCATTAGATTATCCAGATACATCATCAAAACTTTATAAAAAATTCTGGCCTGCTGACATTCACATTATTGGAAAAGATATATTAAGATTTCATGCAATATATTGGCCAGCTTTTTTAATGGCTGCCAACATTCCTTTACCCAAACGTGTGTATGGACATGGATGGATACTCTCAAACGATAAAAAAATGTCAAAATCAATTGGAAATATTTTAGACCCAATAGAGATAATTAAAGATTATGGAATAGATCAATTGAGGTACTATCTTTTAAAAGAAGTTTCTTTGGGAAATGATGGAAATATTTCTTTAGATAATTTAAAAAAATGTATCAACAACGATTTAGCTAATAATTATGGTAATTTATGCCAAAGGGTATTTTCTTTCATAAAAAAAAATTGTGAAAATAAATTACCAAAAAGTAAAATCAAACCATCGATGGTAGAAAATAAATTAACAGGTAAAATAAAAGATGAATTAAAAAATTTAATAGATTTGGTTAATAATCAAGATTTGAACAATTACATTAAAAAAGTAATAGAATACTCTTTTGATGCAAATAAATTTTTTAATGACTCCGAGCCATGGTCATTAAAAAAAACAGATTCTGTTAAAATGAACTCAATTTTAAATACTATTGTTGTTCAAATTAAAAATATAAGTATTCTATTACTTCCGATTATACCTGCAAGTGCTAATAAAGTATTAGATATGATAAACTACGAAAATGAATTTAGATCAATAAGCCATATAAGAAAAGATAATAATTTTAATTATGATAAAGAGTTGGGAGAAATAGAAATTCTCTTCAAGAAAGTCGAATAATGCTTATAGACTCTCATTGTCATCTCGATTATGAACCAATGATCTCATCATTAGATGATGTGATTAATAGGGCGATTAAATCAGATATTAAACTGATGCTTACAATTTCAGTCACAGATAATAAATTTGACAATATTTTAGATATTATAAATAAATATAAAAATGTATACGGAACTTACGGTATTCATCCTCACGAAGCTAAAAATCATCAATTTATTAATAAAAATATAATATTAAATAAAATAAAAATGAGTAAGAAAATTATAGGTATAGGTGAAACTGGTTTAGATTTTTATTATAATCATTCTGATGAAAAAGATCAGTACAAATTATTTGAAGAACATATTGAAGCAAGTATTGAAAGCAAAAAGCCTTTAATCATCCACTCAAGATCAGCTGAAAATAAAACTTATGAAATTTTAAAAAGCTATACTAAAAATCATGATTTAAAAATCTTAATGCATTGTTTTACAGGATCAAAAGAATTTGCAATAAAACTTATTGACTTAAATGCTTATTTTTCAGCCAGTGGGATTATCACATTTAAAAACACTGGAGATTTAAAAGAAACCTTTAAATTAATTCCAATAAATAGAATTTTAATTGAAACTGATGCTCCTTATTTATCTCCAGAACCACTTAGAGGTAAGTCAAATGAACCTTCTAATATAGTTTACACTGCAAAATATTTATCTTTATTAAAAAAAATTGAATTTAAAAATTTTTGTAAAAACACTTCAGATAATTTTTTCAACCTTTTTGAATTAGCTAAATGAAGAATAAATTCACAATTTTAGGATGTGGAAGCTCATTAGGATCACCTTGGATAACAAACTATTGGGGTAAACTTAAAAAAAATAATCCTAAAAATATTAGAACAAGATGCTGTGCCCATATTCAATATAAAAATATATCTATATTAATTGATACATCACCCGATATTAAGAGCCAGATTCAATCAAATAAGATTAAAGATATTGATGCTATTTTATATACCCATGAACATGCTGATCAAACCGTTGGAATTTTTGAAATGAGACCTTTTTATTGGAAAAATAAAAAAAAGATTCCAGTTTATGGTAATAGAAGAACTATTAATGCACTTAGACAAAAATATACTTTTTGTTTTAAAACTAAACACGGTTATCAACCCATTATGAAATCAAAAATCGTGAAAGGTAAATTTAAAATATTCAAAAAAATGAATTCAATAAGTTTTAATTGTATTGATGTACAACATGGTTTGATAAAAGCATACGGCTACGTTTTTAATAAAATAGCATATATAAGTGATTGTAATAAAATTCCAAATAAGTCAAAAAAACATTTAGAAAATCTTGATACATTAATTATTGATTGTTTAAGAGAAGAAAAACATCCCTCACATTTCAATTATGAAGATGCACTAAATCTTATAAAAGAGGTAAAACCTAAAAAAACAATTTTAACAAACCTACATGTTGATTTAGAATTCGATAGCCTCAAGAAAAGACTTCCTAGTAAAGTTATTCCTGCTTATGATGGACTTTCGTTTAATTTTTAATTTCGAGTTTAATTCTATCTAAGAATTTTTTTGAGTTTGGTTTTGTAAAAGAGGCAAAAGTATCAACAACTTTTCCATTTTTACCAACAATAATCTTATGAAAATTCCACTTCGGAATAGCTCCTAAACCGTAATTTTTTTTTGCCCATATATAAAATGGATGTGCATTTTTACCTATTACGTTTATTTTTTCAGTCATAGGAAAATTTATTCCAAAATTTGTTTCACAAAAATCTTTTATTTCCTCATTGGAGCCTGGTTCTTGCTTAAAATTATTTGTTGGAACTCCAATAATTACAACATTTTTATCTTTGTAAGTAGTCCATAAATCTTGTAGCTCGCTATATTGTGGGGTGTAACCACAGCGACTTGCCACATTAACAACAACAATAACTTTTCCCTTATAATCATCTAATGAAATTTGTTTACCGTTTATTCCGTTAAATTTAAAACTATATGCTAATTCATTATAATTTGCATTCACATTTAAAAAATTAAAGAACATAAAAATTACTAAATATAAAATTCGCATAGATCATTTTTAAACATTTAGAGCTTTTGATAAAGCGTTAAATGGTAGCATAATACAATTATGTCTACTTTTATTTTTCTTACTGACTAAAATATTAATAAATTGAAATTTTTTGGGTATTTTTTTTTCATTTATTTGGGATTTACTCAAAATTTCATAGTTTTTTTTAAAACTTTCAACTGATAATAATTTTATATAATTTGCTAATAAACTAGCTGAAGCTTGACAAAAAACACAGGAGTCTGTCTCGTATCTAATAAGTTTGATTTTCTTATTTTTCACAATAACTTCAATTTTAATTTTATCACCACAACTTTTGTTTTTTGCAGATGTTTTGTGAGTATAATCATCTTTTAATCCCATAAATTTTGTATCCGATGCTATTTTCAAAATCTTCAAATTAATCATTTTTTACTACCAATTAACAAAAGCACAAAACCGAAAATTGTTGACATTAGTGATCCGACTAACACTCCAATTTTAACGCCATCCATATACTCTATATTTTCTACAAATGCCAAGTTTCCAACGAATAAGCTCATTGTAAACCCAATTCCAGTTAATACAGATACCGCATAAAATGAAGTCCAATTTGAATTATTTGGTTTGTCTGCATATTTAAAATAAATAGCCAAATAAGAAAAGATGAATACTCCAAATTGTTTTCCAAAGAACAAACCTGTTACTATACCTAGTGGTACTGGATTAAATAAAGAACTAAAAGTTAGGCCTTCAAGTGAAACACCAGCGTTCGCAAATGCAAAAATTGGCATGATACCAAAAGCAACATAAGGTGAAATACTATGCTCGAGCTTTAACAAAAGCGAGTTAGATGATTTTTTTTTATCATGTGGTATAGTAAGGGCTAATAACACACCGGCTATCGTAGCATGAATTCCTGATTGATGTGTAAATTCCCATAGCAGTATTCCAACAATAAGATAGGGAAAAAATTTTTTTACATTAAATTTATTAAGTAAAATTAGAACCAATATAGAAATGAACATCAAAAATAAATATTTGATCTCAATATTTCCTGAATAGAAAAAAGCTATTATAACTATTGCTCCAAGATCATCAATTATTGCCAAAGCTGTTAAAAAAACTTTTAATGAAATTGGAACTCTTTTTCCAAGTAAAGATAGTACACCTAGTGAAAAGGCTATGTCAGTAGCCGACGGTATAGCCCAACCATTAAGGGTAACGCTATTATTAAAATTAATAAAAATGTATAATGCTGCGGGTATAACCATGCCACCAACAGCTCCAATTATGGGAAGGGCTGCTTGTTTTGGATTTGAAAGTTCACCCTGAATAAATTCTCTTTTAATTTCTAAAGATACAAGGAAAAAAAATATTGCCATTAAGACATCATTGATCCAATGTAGAACTGATAATTTAATCCCAAAACCTTTGATGCCTAAAGTTATATACTTTTCTAGAGTATCAAAATAATAGGCACTATAATCACTATTACTTATAAATAAAGCTAGGACTGCACTTAACAGCAACAAAATACCAGAAGCGGACTCAAGTTTAAAAAAGTATTTAAAAGGCTTAGTAATATTTTGAATCATAATTTATAATAACAGAATTGTTCTAAGATAATTGACAAAATTTGTCACCTATAATATATAATTTTAATGATAATTGCTCTCATTCCATCAAGACTAAACTCAAAAAGATTAAAAGAAAAACCACTGATTGAATTAGACGGTATACCGCTAATAGTTCATTGTTATAAAAGGGTAAAATTGTCAAAAAAAATTGATAAAGTTTTTGTTTGTACAGATAGCAATAAAATTAAAAAGGTTGTGGAAGAAAACGGTGGAGATGCAATACTAACATCTAAAAAACATAAAAATGGGACTGAAAGAATTAATGAAGTTGCCAAAAAACTTAACGCAAGACTAATATTAGATGTTCAAGGCGATGAACCTTTGATAAATCCTAAATCAATAGATAAAGTTATTAATTTTCACTTAAAAAATAAAAAATTTGATATAATACTGCCAAGTGTTCCTTTTGACCCCAAGAATGATAATAAAAATATAGTAAAAAATTTATTTAATTATAAAAAAGAAATTTTGTATTTAAGTAGATCATTAATACCTTTAAACAACTTTAACAAAAGAATTAAATATTTTAAACACTCATCAATAATTTCTTTTACAAAAAAAGCTTTAAATAATTTTTGTAAATTGAAACAATCTCCACTTGAAATTATTGAGGGTGTTGAATTATTAAGAGCTGTAGAAAATAATTTCAAGATAGGAACTTTTATTTTAAATGATAAAAGTTTTTCTGTAGATGTAAATTATGATTTACTTAAAGCGATGAAAAAAATTAAAAAAGATCCAATAAGAAAACTTTATTAGTGCCTAATATTAAAAAATTGAAAAATATTCGGATGGTAATTTTTGATTTGGATGGAGTCCTTATTAATAGCAAAAACAATATGAGGAGATCCTGGAATAAAGTAAGAGAAATACATAAAATAAGAAATAAATTTGAAGAGTACTTTAAATACATTGGCTTGCCTTTTTTAGAAATACTTAAACGACTGAGAATAAGGGATAAACATTCTAAAATTTTCAAAACTTTTAAAAAAGTTTCAGTAAAAAATTTTAGTTTAATGAAACCTTACCCTCAAATGAAGAAAGTTTTAGCAATAATCAAAAATAAAGATATAAAGCTTAGTATCGTTACGTCTAAAGACTATGTAAGAACTAAAAAAATTCTTAATTTATATAAAATTAAAAACTTTAATGTCGTTTGTGCTTATTCTTCAAAAATGAGAGGCAAACCGCATCCAGATCAATTAAAATATGTTCTAAAAAAAACGCAGATAAAAGCTCAAAATACAATATACGTCGGAGATATGTATGTTGATTTTTTAGCATCTAAAAATGCCAAAATGAAATTCGTATTCGCAAAATATGGATATGGTAGAGATAACTCAAAATACAAATATAAAATCAACAGTTTATCTGACTTAAAATATATAAATAAGAGTTAAATTTTAATAGTATAAAAATAATTTTTGCTTTATAAAACAACATGTTCGGGGCGTAGCGCAGCCTGGTAGCGCATCTGGTTTGGGACCAGAGGGTCGCAGGTTCAAATCCTGCCGCCCCGACCATTCATTATGAAAATTAAAAAAGTAGTTGTCGTAGGTTCAGGTACAATGGGAAGTGGTATAGCTGCTCATCTATGTAATGCTAACATTAATGTGGTACTTTTAGATTTAAAAACTGAAATCGCAGATTTAGCTAAAGAAAGAATTTTAAAATCAAGACCACCTTTATTATTCGAAAAATCTAAAATTGATTATTTGGAAACTGGAAATATCGAAGATAATTTTAACCATGTATCTGATGCAGATTGGATTGTTGAGGCTGTAGTTGAGAGAATTGATATAAAACATGATATATATCAAAAAATTTTTAAGGTAAGAAAAAAAGACTCAATAATTTCATCTAATACTTCCACTATACCATTAAAAATATTATCTGAAAAACTTAATCAAAACGATAAAAAGGATTTTTGTATTACCCATTTTTTTAATCCTGTAAGATATATGGGTTTACTTGAAATCGTTCAAAATAAATTAAACGATAATAACAAAATTCAATTTTTAAAAGATTTTTGTGAAATTAAATTAGGTAAAGGTGTGATCATTTGTGGAGATACACCAGGATTTTTAGGTAATCGAATTGGGGTTTACGCAATGCAAATTGCAATGACAGAAGCAATAAATATGAATCTTACCGTTGAAGAAGCTGATGCAGTTTTTGGAAGACCTATGGGAATTCCTAAAACAGGTGTTTTTGCCCTATATGATTTAATAGGAATAGATCTTATGTCAGATGTATTAAAGAGTTTTAAAAAGGAATTGCCTCCAGATGATGAGTTTCACAATGTTTCAAAAGATATTCCAATAATTAAAAAACTTATTGAAACAGGCTTTACAGGTAGAAAAGGAAAGGGTGGCTTTTATAGAATTAATAAAACAAATAACAAAAAGACACTTGAAGCTCTAAATTTAAAAACGAACAAATACTTTCCTTCAAAAAAAATTGATTTGCAGATCAAAAAGATAAATTTATTAGAGCTTATTAATAGAAAAGATAAGTATGGAAAATATGCATGGTCTGTCATAGAAAAAATAATTTTATATGCTTCCTCTCTGATACCTCAAATCACTAATGAATATAATGATATAGACGAAGCACTCAGATTAGGATTTAACTGGAGCCTAGGACCATTTGAGATGTTAGATTCGATTGGATTGGAAAACTTTTTTGCGAAATCATCTAATTTGAGTAAAAATAAGTTTTTATTAGACCTTAAAAATAAAAAAGTTAAAAAATTTTATAATGAGAGACAAAAATATACAAACATCGAAACTTTCGCAAAAATAAAAAATTCTGCTCTTAAATTAGATAAAAATGATTCAGCCGAGACTTATAGATTTAAAGATTTTAATATAGTTGAGTTTAACACTAAAGCTAATGCTTTAGATTATGACTCAATGGATGCTTTGATGAAAGCAACAGATAAACCTTTAATAATAATAAATGAAAGTATGCAATTTTCAGCTGGAGTAAATTTAAATTATGTAATGGATTTCGTTAAAAAAGGTGATTTAAAATCAGTTGAAAAATTTATAAAATATTTCCAGCAAACCTGCCAACATCTTAAATACTGTGATAATCCAGTCATATCAGCACCTTCAGGACTTGCTCTAGGTGGAGGGGAAGAAGTTTTATTACAAAGCAATTATGTAGTCTCTCACACAAATATAGTTATGGGGTTAGTTGAAACAATTGTAGGATTGGTACCTGCTGGTGGTGGGTGTAAAGAACTTTTATGGAGATGGACACAAACAAAGGAAGCAGAAAATGACTATGATTTTGCTCCGTTAAAAGTTTTTGAAATAATTGGATATGCTAAAACTGCTTCTTCACCTCAACAGGCAAAACCACTTCTTTTTTTAGACTCTAATCATGAAGTAATAATAAATCGTAATAATTTATTTTCTGCTGCAAAATCTTTTGTATTTAAAAACAAAAATTTTTCACCTCCGAGTGAATGTAAATTTAGACTCACAGGGTCGCAGGTAAGAGAAAAAATGCAAAAAATACTTGAAGATTTGTATAATAAAAAGGTAATTTTCGATCATGGTATGGAAGTTGGTAAAGAATTAGCATATGTATTGAGTGGTGGTGATACAGATATAAATAAAACAATTGATGAAAAACAAATGTATAAGTTGGAGTTAGACAGTTTTATGAAATTAATAGAAACAAAAAATACACAAAAAAGAATTGAACATACTTTAACAACAGGAAAACCATTGGTTAATTAATGACTACTTATTCCGCACCAGTTGAAGAAATGATGTTTTTATATAATCATTTAAAAGACAACAAAGATTATAACGAGATACAAAAATTTAAAGAAATAAACTCTGATCTAGTCAAAGATATTTTAGATCAAGCTGCAAAAATAAATCAAGAAATTGTTCATCCTCTAGCAAAAGTTGGTGATGAAACCCCGTGTGTTTATGAAAATGGTGTTGTAAGATCACCTCCCGGCTATAAACAAGCGTATCAACAGTTTATTAAAGATGGGTGGACATCATTATCATGTGATCCAAAATATGGTGGCCAAGGTATGCCCAAAACTGTAAGTACTTTTTTTGAGGAAATGCTATCTTCATCAAGCCTATCATTTAAACTTTATAGCGAACTTAGTATTGGGGCATATCATTGTATTTTGCATCATGCAGATACTAAAATAAAAAATAAATTTTTACCTAAAATTGTAGAAGGAAAATGGAGCGGCACAATGTGTTTAACAGAGTCCCAATGTGGCACAGATTTAGGTTTAATTAAAACAAAAGCTGAAAAACAAGAAGACGGTTCTTTTTTATTAACCGGTCAAAAAATTTTTATCACATCTGGTGATCATGATTTAACAGAAAATATAATACATCTTGTTTTGGCAAAAATACCTGGAGCACCCCCAGGTACAAAAGGAATAAGTTTATTTCTTGTGCCTAAATTTAATGTGAGCGATGATGGTAACATAGGAACAAGGAACGGGGTTAAGACTCTATCAATTGAGTCAAAGATGGGTATAAAGGGTTCGCCGACATGTGTCCTAAATTTTGATAACGCAAAGGGCTATCTTATTGGTAAAGAAAATAAAGGTTTAAGCTCAATGTTTACAATGATGAATTTAGAGAGAATAATTGTTGGAATTCAAGGTTTAGGAATAGCCGAGACTGCATATCAAAACTCACTAGCTTACGCCAAAGAAAGAAAACAAGGCAAAGCAAATAATACTAATACAGAAAAAGCTGATGAAATTATTAAGCATGCAGATATTAGACGAAGTCTGTTGAGCATGAAGTCAATTATAGAGGGTGAGAGATCCCTCTCATTTTGGTTGTCACAACAAATTGACGTAAGCTTAAATCATTCAGATGAAAATATAAGAAAAAATGCAAACGATCTTGTTTCTTTGATGACACCAGTTGTTAAATCATTTTTTACAGATATGGGATCTGAAATAACAAATGAGGCCATCCAAGTTTTTGGAGGCTACGGTTATACCAAAGACCAAGGTATAGAACAGCTTTTTAGAGATAATAGAATAACACCTATTTATGAGGGCACAAATTCTGTTCAAGCAATAGATTTAGTTTTCCGAAAAGTCTTAAAGGAAAAGATTTTAAATAATTTTTTGAAATTAATACAAAAAGAAATTAGTGAACACAATAATAATCAACAATTAAAAAAGTTTTCAAATATTATTAACGATAAAATTGATATAATTAACAAATTTTCAAATTGGTTAGAAAAAAGAAATAAAGAAAAAAGAGATGATGTAAGCGCTTCTTGCAATGATTTCTTGAAAATTCTAGGTTATTTATCCTTAGCTTATTCTTGGTTTAAAACAACTAAAGTAAGTTTAAATTTAAAAGATCAGAATAAAAATTTTTACAATGAGAAAATAAATACAGCAAATTATTACTTTGATAAAATTCTACCAAGAATTAATGCTCATTATGAGTCTGCTACTAGTGGAAGTGATATAATAATGAACGCAAAATTTGGATAAGTGTAATGAGCCAGTACAATATTAATCTAGATAAAAACGAGGCTAATTATGTCCCATTATCACCTCTTACATTTTTAGAGAGAATCAAAGACGTTTATCCAAACTATGAAGCCCTAGTTTATGGCAACAGAAAATATACTTGGTTAGAGGTATATAGAAGAGCAGTCAAATTTGCGAGTGCTTTAACTAAAATTGGTATAAAAGAAGGTGATACTGTTTCAATAATGGCAGCAAATACTCCAGAGTTATTCGAAGCCCATTATTCAATTCCAATGACTGGCGCTGTGATTAATACAATAAATACAAGACTAGACTCAAAAACAGTAAGTTATATTTTAGATCATAGCGATGCTAAAGTTTTGATTGTAGATAGACAATTCAAGAATACTATATCTAAAGCTTTAGAGAATTTTAATAAAAAGATAATTATAATTGATATTAACGATAAACAAATAAATTTACCAGATGGTGGTAAAATTGGCGATCTAGAATATGAAAAATTTTTGAGTACAGGTGATGAGCATTTTGTCTGGAAAAAACCAGTTGATGAGTGGCAGGCAATATCATTAAATTACACATCAGGAACAACCGGACTACCAAAAGGCGTA
>MDSZ01214914.1_pt1 | contig 15990 bp, 17 predicted proteins | sample 811201 | NCBI WGS metagenome assembly MDSZ01 (sample SAMN05326647, study PRJNA326480) | marine metagenome | isolation source: seawater | place: Indian Ocean: North | collected 2010
AGACATTAACTTGCAAGGTTGCGATAATATCACCAACGATGGACTCCGTCATTTGAAAAATGCAACCACAATAAACTTGTCTGGTTGTCACAATATTACCGACGACGGACTAGTGCATTTGGCGAATGTCGAGACTGTCAAGCTGAGATTTTGCGATATCACCGACGACGGACTCCGACACTTAAAAAATGCAATCAGAGTTAACTTGTCCGATTGCTACGAGATCACCGACGATGGACTTGCTTATTTGACACACGTCACAACTATCAATTTAACACATTGCTTCGACATAACTGACGACGGAATGCATTATTTAGCGAATGCGACGATGGTTAACTTGTCTGGTTGCAAAAACATTACCGACAATGGACTGCGTTATTTGAGCCACGTTAAAAACATTAACGTGGGGTATTGCAATAACATAACCAACGACGGACTCCGTCACTTGACAAATGCAACAGCGGCTAACTTGCAAAGTTGCAATAACATCTCAGACGATGGACTCCGTCACTTAACACGTGTAGAACGCATTAACTTATCTGATTGCAAAAATATCACTAACGATGGACTGCGCAATTTAAAGAACGCGTCAATAATTAGATTGGCTCGTTGCCCCAATATCACCAACGAAGGACTGCGTCATTTAACGAATTCAACAACAATTTATACGATTATCTGAATTATTATTAGTTTTTTATAAAATATATAATATCGACGCCAAAACATCGTTCGAACTTATTTAGTTGTATTTAATGAAATCAATAGACCAAAGGCGGAAATAAATATAAACCACTAATCTATATTCGAATTCGTTATATTTATATTAAAAGTATCCCCCACCCCCGCCAAATTCTCAACATCACTCCTATCTATCGGAGAACCCCTTATCATATTCGCAAAAAAACCCAACGCATTCAAATCTCTATTTATATCAACCCCCAACGGAGCACTTTCTGGTATATTAACACCCATCGGCGAGGGCTCTGCGCTACCTTCTCCCCGCCTTCTAAACTCCTCATTCGACTCCAATAAATTATACCTACACGTCGGACACGTTGAATGCATTCTCAACCACTCCGTCAACGCACCATCCGAAAATATATGGCCACAACCATTTATCTTCAACACTCTCGTATCCTCTTCAAATACACTCCACGATATCGGACACCTCGGCCTCCTCCCAGCTTCCACGTCAGATGTTTCATCCGTCTCTCCACGGACCTCAGAATACACCCCCGATGTCGTAGCTTCCCTTATCTGCGCTGGCGTCATGCCATTTTCAATCGTGTCATCTACCTCATTTCGCTGATTCAACATTCTCGCAAAATTTAAAAACATTTCCAATGGATTACCTTCGAAATTTGCTTGATTCAACGTTTGTTCATCTATATTCACTTCTACTCTCCTCCTCGTCGATGGATTCTCCTGCTCATTCTGATCCGGAGAACTCCGTGCTCTTACTCTCGAAGTGTCATTCGTTTCATTCGTTTCATTCGTTTCGTTCGTTTCGTTCGTTTCGTTCGTTTCATCTGGCGTCTCTGGGTAAACCATTGGTTCTCTCTGCTGCCTTCGTTCTACCATCTCGGGTCTTTGTATATTAACTCTTCTAGTTATTCTCGTTCGAATAGGTTGCATATTATTTCGTTGTTGTGGGCCCAAGGGGCGGTGTGCTTCTAAAAACCCGTGATGTTCTCTATTTATTAAAGAATAACTGTATCGAGCGGCTGTTATGTTAAAATCAAGTATTCTCCTATTTGTATCCAACATCCTTGACAAATTTCTGTTGAATGTCTCTATATTATCTTGCGATAAACTTGATCTCGACATTTAACTATTAATATTATTATTATTCGCAAACTTTTATATCCTAAAAAAAAATATACCTCTTTATTAAAGAATGAAAGTGATTTTTATCGTTGGCCCTCAAGGAAATAAATACATATCCACCTACAATGATACCATAAAAATAACACCCAATCGACCATGGCTACAAAAAATACCCAAAAAATACCACGTCAACGAAAACGGAACCAAAAAAAATACACGTGACCACATCAGAATAGATATAGCTACCGCCTTCGCCACAAAATGGCTCCTCAAAAAACAAAATATTACACTCCTCATCGTCCCCGCAAATAAAATTACACCCGCTCTCATCAAAAGAAGCGACTTCGTGTTCCACCACTGGTTCGATAAACTCGTCAGACCCCCCATTAAACACCTATCCACTAAAACAATACCCAACGGAAAATACCAAAACATCATAGACTCAAACGCTCCCAAAATGTTCCCTCCCGTCAAATACCAACACCTCGTCTACGACAAATGCGCATACTACAAATTCTTCGAAAAAAAAGGCATCAACACCGCCCCCACTTTATGCATTTCACGCAAAGAATTTAACCTTGACAAAAATAAAACCACCAACAAAATTTGGAAAATTTCTAAAATATGGAAAGAAATGTTCGGAAAACCCGTGCACGGCACCGACAGCGGCGACGTTGGACGACCACACGACTTCAGCACTCGTGAAAGCATAAAATCATACATACAAAAAGTCTTCAACAGCAAAAATAAATACCCCGCCATAGTTTTCCAAAAATATATGACCGACTTCGAAGTCAACTTCCCACAAATACGCATGTACTACCTTGGCGAAAAATACAAATACTCCATCGTTGAATGGAAAACACCCCTCCCAAACGGAACATCCAGACTATCTCAACTATCCGACGCCGCATCCTTATACAAAGCCAAAAGATTCGCCAGAAAAGTTCACAATGTCATTAAACCTTTCTTTAAAGGAATGCCCAAATATTTAACCCGAATAGATATAGGTTGCTGTATTGATAAGGGTGTCATTAAAACCAACAATCTTTTCCTCAACGAAATTGAAATTTTAGCCGGATTGTATCTTTTTTACGACGGCGAACGTCGTCTAAATTTCGACTACGAAATGGCTAAACAAGCTTCCAAAATTATTCTTTTCAAATCCGCCAAAAAATAAAAATATTGACACCTTTTAACAACAACCATGCTCAAACAAATTACCAACCTTCTTTCTTATATCGATAATTTATTCCTTTTAGGTCTTGCCGTCGGTATATACATTTACTGGATTTGTATCGCCAGCACATCTTACCAAGCTGAGGATTTTACCGGGGCTTGGGACTACTTGGGAGGAAAAGTTAACAAGCTAATGGACAACGAATACCTCAAAAAAGAATACAACCGCATCGCTTCTTTCGGAAGCAAAACCCAAAAATGGGACTTTCTCTCCCAAAACTTACCCAAGTTCCTATCTGACGCCGTTTTCGCTGCTTAAACCCTCTTTATCGCACTAACCATTTAATATCGCCATATTAAATGATTATTTCGCTCATTTACCTAGTTATTTTAAATTATCCTTTACTAATACCCATGTTACGCTCTATACACAAAAATAAGGTAGCTATCATAACTGGCGGCGCCGGCGGTGTAGGCCAAGAAATTGCCAAAATCTTCAACCACCGCAAAATACCCGTCATCATCACCAGCAGAACTATTCAAAAAGCAAAGAGCATTGCCGAAAATTTACAAGCCAATAACATCGCAACTAGCCCCATCATTGGCATGGAACTCGACCTTAACTCAAAATATTCTATACGCAAATTCCTTCACAATATTTACGACAAACAATATAACCCACAATACCTCATCAACAACGCCGGCGCCTTGATCACATCCAATATTTACGAAGTCAATAAAAAACACATCGACCTTCTTTTCAACGTTAACGCTATTGGCCCCATTCAAATAACAAAATATTTTCTACCTAACATAATCAAACAAAAAGGCGCAATCTTATTCAACTCCCCTCCATACGTCATCGACGATAAAACCATTTTCCTATTACCTTACATGCAATCAAAACTTTGCCAAACCACCTTCATGAAATCTCTTGCCCACTCTATTCCTCACGGACCTATGATCGCCAGCTTCTGGACCGATTTCCCTCTTGCTACCGACGCCATTATTAAAAGAGGTATAGGCACTTACGACCAATGTATGGACGCCGAAATAATGGGAACAACCATCGAACAAATGATATGGAACTCCGATATCAACGAAATACACGGAAAGGAAATCGTTGACTCCGAATTTCTACCCAAAAACGGCATCGACATTTCCAAATTCAAAATATCGCACAATACCACCGACCTTTCCTCTCTTTTCACATCCCACTTAAACAAAAATCCCTAATTTATATATCACGCCTATTTAAAAACAATGCTCCTCCCCCTTTTCATTATCTCCACCGCTTTCGCATGGACACCCATCGGCTCCATACACAGTCTCCCACTTCTATCAAACATTATCATCAACAACAAAGAATACGTCATATGGCAAAAAAAAGATAAATCTTTCGTCGTCCAAGATAACATCTGCCGACACAGACTTGCCCCCCTTTCAGAAGGAACAATCGTCGACGACCTCCTTGAATGCCCCTATCACGGATGGAAATACGACTCCGACGGAATATGTACCCACATCCCCCAGGAAACTCACTCCAATTGTAAAAAATACACCATCAATAACTACAAAACCATGGAAACCTCCGACATACTTTGGGCTCTACTAAACCCACTCGAAAATAACAGCTCCCACATCACAAACGACAACATTCTTCCCCAATCTGCCATACCATACATCAGAGAAGTTCCTTACAGTTGGAACTTTCTTCTCGAAAACTTCTTCGATCCCGCACACATACCCTTTGCCCACGCAGATTTACAAAGCGTTAAAACGGACGGATGTTCAATACCAATGACATTAGAGCAATTCGATGAAACTGGAATTTCCATTTCATTTAAAGACGTTGTCAGGGGAACACCCAGAACTGGTAGAATGACCTACATTTCCCCATTTATATACAAACTATTCAAAAAAAACGACGAAAATTGGATAGATGATTTAACCATACTTTGCGTTCCCGTCACCACAGGCAAAACACGTGTTTTCGTTTGTAATAAAAAACCAGATTTAAGTGTCCAGGATAGAATTAAAAGCCATCAAATGAGCTCCGCTTTCTTCAACACAGACGATTACTTGGTCCACAAACAAGAAATTAATAAAGCCAATACCAACCTCGAATACGCTACTCCCACGGAAAGCGACTTCGGCGTCATTATGATTAATAAATGGATCAATACTTATTTCCCCAATTGGAATTTCCAAAACCCACCACACGCAGAACTATCAAAAAAAGATGCCACCGATAATTACAACAGACATATCAAATTTTGTAAAGATTGTAAAGATTGTAAAGAACATAATTAACCTTTAAGCGAGCATTTTTAACTTTCTTACCAACTTCTTTACCACAAAAAAAGACCAATACGAATTCAATCCCATAAAAAAATAAAATACACCCTTCATAAAAAACATACAATTACCCATATCACTTATTACAAAATTCTCTTTACACACTGAATATATATCTATGTGATGCGTTAGATAATCCAAAATCATTAACCTCGAAAAAACTATTATTCTGAAATACATAAAACTCACAAAAAATAAATACCCAAACACATCTATTTTAGATAACATATACATATTCAAAAATATCGTCGATATCTCCGTATCTATCAACGCATTCACACTCTTTATATCTCTAACTTCTTCCAAGCTACTCCCCATAACCACCATCAAACTCGTCATAGCAAACAAATGATGGACTATATACAATAAATCCAACCCTCGAAGATCTACCAAAAAATACCCCACCAAACTCCACCCCAAACTCTTATACATAGTCGGTCTAAACCTATTCATAATAAACTTCAAACCTATTATCGACGAGTAAAATACCGTATTACATATCATCCTGAATCTGGTGTCTTGTGACATATTTTATAATTCTTTACTATATATAACGTTTTATTACAATTAATTATGAACGTATTTATTTCTTCTTACAACAACTCGAAAAACAACACAATCTTGTCATAAATTTAGAGCAAAATGAAAGATCTCGCATATCTAATACATCATCCCCATTGAAATCCAACAACTTACTATTCAATTTCACCTTCCCCTTTGAAGCTCCAACTATCAAATCTATGGCCGCTGGAATGCTCGATTTTAATAAAGCCATACACTCTACTTTATCATTTCCTTCCGCAAAATCTTCAACTAAAACTCTCAACACCTGCAATGCTAACTGCTTACATCTAGAACCTGGTATATTTTTTTCTTGTTTAAAACTGCTTATAATCTCCATTACGACTTGTAAAATAGTCCAAATAGTACTTATTTCCACTATGGGCCTCCCATTCGAATGTTTATCTACGGTGTTCTTTACTATTTTCAACACAGGCAACGTCAAATTACCGATGTTATTCTTAGATGCTATATCCTTCAAAAAATCCGTATCAAAACCAACCACTTCTTCCAAAGAATCCGCCGCATCATCAACTTTATTTTTTAACGCCTCGCTCAAAACTTCCGACATTTCTTTCACGGCTTTTTCGTTAGTTTCCTTAGTTATGTTTTTCGGAGAATCTTGGTTATTTTCTTCTTGCATTGTAAATTAATAATTATGAATATTTATTAATTAGAATTTAGCACGAATATTATTGTAAACTACAACATCTTCAACATCGCAATAAATATCTGCCTTTTTATTTGAAACCACCTTAGACGTTTGAGAATTATAACACTTTCTACAAAGAGCTTTATACGACTCTACACCACCAATAAACTTTTGATCGTCATTCTCAACTATTCTATAAGAAAATATACCCGGCGTCCCATCTCTACAATCAACGCATATCGCATTCAACTTCGTAACAGAATCACACAACGGTATAAGAGACAATATTTGACCAAATTCCCTCCTCTCTGAATCCGCATCCAACCCAAAAATATAAACATCCGGTGAATTAACCCGTTTTTCAACCAACGCCTTAACCCAAACAAACAAATCCTCGAAAAACTGCGCCTCATTTATCAATATCACCTTCGCATTTTCTAATTGCGACCCATGACTCTTATTAAGCTCGGACAAACTATCAGAGCACTGCACACATGGTATAGTTACGTTTTCGTGGTTGTGAAGGTCAGTTTGGCCGTATCTTTTATCAGAAGAGTGGTTAATTACAAAAACTGGAATATTACAGAGTTTATACCTCTTGTATATTTCTATTAAGCTAGTAGTTTTTCCAGCGTACATGGGTCCGATAATAATGTCCAATTTACCCATTTTATAATAAAGAAGATAGATATCTATAAGTACTTATTTTGTACTTGTAAATATTTAAAAAAAAAATTGCTTAATTTTATCAACAACATGCTCGGAGGTTTAATATCCAATAACAAGAAACCTTGCCGAAAAGAAATCGATGACTACACTAATTGCCTCGCCGAATACAGAGAATCACCCTTCGAACAAATCATATACTGTAAAGAACTTTTAATAACGCTAAACACCTGCTTCTCTAAAAATAACCCAGCCCACCTCAAGTTTGAAAAGGCGGCAAAGGATTTTCAAAAGACTGTATCTGAAAATCAAAATCACCAGGCTTCGTCCTATTCGAATAAACCAAAAGATTTGCTAGCTCTTTCTTACTAATTGTTATTATACCACAATCTATGTCCGCAATACCTAAACTTATGGCAAAATGCCCGGCCGTAAAGGGCTGAATAGCAACAGGAAATGTTATACTAGAAAAATACGAAACTTGAGGACACTGCGGCAAATACGCTGGACTAAACCTATCTATACTCAACGTCTTTTTATCAACAGTATAAAAAAAAGAAAAATACAACAAAGAAGCATGTATCGCCTCAGAATACTTAAACCAATCCTTCGGCTCAATATTTGGTATACCCAAGACAATCCTCAATAAAGACATAAATTTCCCCAATTTGCTATTTCGAAGCGAACCCTTAGTTAAATCCATCTTCTTATAATCTATCTTCACCCGCCCAATACCTATCCAACGCTTTTTATCAAAATCTATCAACGGTGTCGTAACAGCAATACCATTTGCTACAAGAGGAGGAAGAACCTCTTTATAATAAACAAACAATTTCATAAAAAAATCACTATTAGGCGCAACTTTCCACACGCATTTATCCGAATTCTCCTCGTTATCTCCGTGATCCGACTCCAAAAATTTCATCTGCGGCGTAAAACTATAATGTATCAAACGCTTCTTCTCAACTGGAATAACTATACTCCAATTCTTCTCGAACCGTGTGTGCTTATCTCTACACAAAAGCCTCGGCTCACCTAAACTATAAACACCCTTGTTTGTTATCCTAATGGGGTGCGTTTCCATTGTTATACATAATCCGCCCCCGTAAGTGGGGCAACCTTCCAATTCTGGATTGCTTTTTGGGAAAGATTTGTATTTCGTATATCTATTGTATATTATGTGAAAATTATCTCTCCAATAAACCAACCGAGCATCCAATACATGCGACGTCTCTACTGCTGGAATCATGTCGTTTTTTACTACAATACGACCATCATCAAATACCGTTACAATACAAATACCTGCACCATCCCACTTTAATTTCCAATCGCTGTCCCACATTGTACTATTGTAAGGAGGCCCTCTTGGTTTTTTTGGCCTTTTTCCATCAGTATTCATCGGTTGAGTTGCTCTGTACCACATTACGTATTCGCACGAGCGTTTGTTTTTTTTTAACAGGGATATACTGGGATTATATTTAATGAGCCCCTTCTTTTTAGTTTTTGCTATGGGTTTCAGATCTTTACTATTCCAACCTTCTAATACGCTTATTCTACTGGCCTTTCCCTTCTTCGGTATATTAAGGGTTGCGGGCATGTCTTCATGCGGAATCGCCAAAAATTTCATTGTGTTTATTTATTACATATATTTTATTTTATTCATTCCTTATCTATTTTTAATGGCTCACCTGTAACGGTCTGAACCTTGATAAAAGATCCGCATTTAGAGCCTACATCTTCAGTCTTCCAAATAACTATATATTTACTGAACCAAAGCCCAACAAGTAATATTATGAATAACCAGCCTATTATACCAAGAGGAGTTGTTGGCAACGAAAAAATATTACTACTGGGTCTAAGAAATTGCTGGTGTGCGAACGCTCCATGAGACCGAAGAGATGGTTGACGATGAGGTGGTTGTAGCTGTTGATAATAAGCCGATTGTGGCAGTGGCTGTACATAACCTGGGTGTGAAGGTCCATAGCTACCAAATTTACTTTTTTTAGGCATTATTAATAATACCATTTATTTTTTTCTCTGTAGCGCAATTTCCATTAATCTAGTCGCTATTTCTTTTGGTAAATTACCCGTTATTTTCGGATTTATTTCCGCAAATGTACCGTAACCATGCTCTATTTCATTTACAAATACCCCATCAGCAGGCGTCTTGCCAAAATCTATTCTCACCGTCAACAAGTTAAAATCAAACTCCTGCTCCAACCCCTTTACAATCTTCAAACCTCTCACCTTAACTTCTTTAGGGATTTTCTTAGACAATTTCAAAACTTCACCCCACCCCGTTGTATAAATGGCATATTGAAATTTTCTACCCACCCATACAGTTCTTATTTCTGGATACTCTTTTGTTGCAAACTTTGGCATATATCTTTGAACTATTATTTCTGGATAATTTGCTCCCCGAGCATCTCTAAAATACTTAGAAATAGCCGCTTGCTTAAATGGCGGACTAAATATTTGAAACCCTTTAGCTTCCCCCCCTAAAACTGGCTTAAAAATTGTCTTGGGCCACTTCTGCATCCGCTTTGATAACATACGGACACCTGGTCTTTTTGTTTTAACGCAAAATGTATCAGCAATTTTCAATTTTGGCACTTCTTCCAACCACTTTATATACGCACATTTATCATGTACAAACTTCAAATAACTGGCCGGCGGGTATATATTCGGCAACGATGTTATCTTCTTCACATTCTTATTATACGCCTCTACCGATATTTTAGACCCTTCGCCTCGCTCGTGTATTTGCTCTTTCAACATATTCGTGAAATCCTCAAAACTAAACCAAACCATATCACATGATTTTGCCAATTTTACATTCAATTTATGAGCATTTAACGTTACAAATTTATGCTGGGGCCACTCGTTCTTTAGTATCTTTAAAACTGCCATTTCTATTAACAATCGCCCTTTACTCCCTGCTATTTCTTGATATTGTTCATTAAACTTAGTTCTTACGATAATACCTATTTTCATCTCTTATTAATATTAATACAGAAATAAAATATATACATATATTAAATGGAAAAACCAAATTATTCCACCCGCAAAATTAAAAAACTATTCACCCAAAAAATAAAACCACTAAACGAATCTCAAAAGAAAAAATTCTTGTTACACCTCCTCACTAATATTAAAACTGACTTCTCCATTACACCAAGAACAAATCCAAAATTAACAGGTCTCACTCAATACAACGACTCCGATACTTGTACCAATTATAGCCAACAGAGAAAGACAATAAAACTAGACATGTTTGGCGAAAAATACATATGGGAACCAGCAGGAACAGAACAAGAATTCAAAGATCTTCTAAACTCCCCAGAAATGCCATGGACTCCCCGAACAAATTTAACCGCACAACTTACACCTTATAAACAAAAACAACATTACAAAAAAATGAAATCTGCTGTTGTTAACTTATTCGAACATATATTCAGCAACCAACGAGAAGGCCTTTTCGTCAGCATACGCCAAAACAAAATAACACACTGGATACCATTCTTTAAACTTAATTTCAATAATTCAACCCTAAACGACCTTGACTTCTCAGAAATACCCAAACGCAGAAGACCAAACCTCGAAAAAAACGACTGGCTCATCGAATCATGTAACATCGTATCAGACTACTACAGAACAGAAGAAGGCATGGCCGAGTATTACGATCTCTTAACTCAGGCTTGTAGAAACGGAATCGAAGACTGCGACTTCTTCATTAACATGAAAGATACACCCATCATCAAAGGCACACACCCAACCATACAAAAATACGGTATCTTCGTCCTTTCCCGAAATACCAGAAACGGCTTCTCCGACCTCCGCATCCCAAGCCCAAACGAATGGGCTCAACTATCAAACAAAAAATACCCATTTAACTGCGATTCACACGAAAATAACTACACAACCGCTTGGAGCAAAAAAAAATCAGGCGCCGTATACAGAGGGTCCCTCAGCGGTTGCTATGCAACCTACAAAAAACCCGGATACAAATGGATACGCCGCATTTCCAAAACTTACAACAAACCATACTGGGTTAATACCAGCACTAATAAAACATCTTGGTTCAAACCAAATGTTATAGAAGTCAAAGACCAATATATACCATCTCCAAGCGGACAAATGGCTCGTGTAGAACTCGTTAAATTCTTACAGCAATTCAGAGGCGCTAATGTAAACGCAGCACTTCAGGGAAACGCAAAACTTCCTCCCAAACTTCGAATTTACGGCGATAAAAAAGTTAAAATGTGGCCCATTAAACTTAATAAATCCGACGAATTAAATGAAGCAGAATACGATGCCACAACTTGGAATAACAACAAAGAGAAATTAATGAGATCTGGTACACCACAAGAACAAACTGAAATTATGCAAAAAATAGCAACTGGACGAAATAATTGGTGGCCTGCTGGTGTCGTTAATAGCTACGGAGGTAATATAGGAGCCCTTGCTGGAGGCCCTGCCTACAAAAAGGCTATGGAAACTTACTGGAATCTTATATACAACCAAAGCACATACGAAAAACTAGTTAAAAACTCAAAAACCAAAAAAAGCCCATCTTGTTCCTCTAACACCAAAACCCCCATTTGTAACTTAAAAAAAACTATAGGAAAACTCAAAAATCAACTCAAAAAAGATATATTAGCTGGTGAAAAAGAAAGAAACTTTATACACGGTAAGGGTCAAATAATTTACCCCACACGCAACGCTAGACCTGTTGGTGGTATGATAAAACGTGAAGGCCTTGACGGTATGCGTAAATTTTGGAAACAAAACGGCGTTGGAACACCTGAAGAAAGAACACGAATAATGAACCTCGCAAAAATGAAGGGTGTTATGTATGAAAAATCAATGAGTTTAAAGGAAGAATCCGAATATAAATTTGTTATTGTATACAACGATATTCCAGGTATCCGTGATTTTTATAAAAAAGCACAAATGGGCTCCGTTCTTTTAATTTTCGAAGATATTGAAAAAAATAACCACTGGCTATTAGACAATCTTAAACCTATGGTTCATTATATCCCCGTTAACTTTAACAATTTCGAAAAAATATACAAATGGTGCCTTTACAACCAAAATAAAGACACCATTAAATCCATATCAGACAACATCAAACAATTTATTAAACAATTTTACACTAAAAATAAGGCCATCCAAGAATTCTTAATCATCGCTGAACTCGGGAACATTCTTAATATTTAACTTCCAAAAAAAAACATTTAATATAAATAACAAAAAAACATTATGGTCTCACAGCCATTTCTTCCCCCACAGCAACCATCCATTAATGAAGGAGTTATGAATCTTGTACGTGTTGGAATGGTACTTCTTTACGTATCATTACTCATTTCCAGCTTAGTTTTAAACTCGAAAATCATAACACCCGATCCAGAAAAATATAACGCAGGATGTTACCCTGGAGATAAGTACAAAACAATCTTAGAACCAAAAAAAGTATGCGAAGTATGCTCATCGCCACAAACCGTAACACCAGCAGCAGTAACAGACCCATTCAGCTCACAAACTGAAACTGATTCGCAAACTGAAACTGGTTCCCGCTGCGTATATAAACCAACTACACAGGAAGAATTAGTAGTTTCATACTACAATTTGATAGCCAGACCTACAACCAGAGAATTTGTAGACCAAGATGTATGCTGGCTAGCTTTGTCCGCTACCATAGTTTGGCTAATTCTAGCTGTTATTACATTCGGGAGATTCATCTCCAAAAACATATTGCAAGATAAACTTCAATTGGTTATGATACTACACACATTTTTAGTAGCGATTTTACCCTTACTTACTTGGCTTATACCTTGGAGATTAGTACCAATACCTCTCGATGACGACGGAGAAATTGACGATCTCGACTTTGACGATCACATTGCCTATCTCCCTGTGCTTAGACAACAAAGATTTTGGTTATTTTTTATTACGGTTCTTTTAATTGGCGGTCTCATGCGTGCAATGTCGAAATTTGATCAGGTTAAGATTGGAGTCACCTCAGGTATGAGAAGTATTAGATCTTTAGGAAGTCGAGGGTACCAGCAAATGAGAGGATCTCGGCCCAGAATGCCTACACGTGCTTACATGAGATGATAAAACCTTCCGTAAATATTATTTTACCCCAACCTCAAAAATAAACCACAAATAACATATACCTAAAAAACAACATCCATCGGAATAACATTATCATTCCGCTTTTCCCTACGACGCTTCATCGCCGCTCGCCGTGTTTTAACTCGATGACAACATACACACAATGCTTGTAAATTTTGCTCGCTGTCATCTCTAGATACACACCACTCAACTATATGGTCTATTTCATAACCACTCTCGTCAAACGAACCATCACCGCCTCGCACCCAAAATGGACAATCATACGTCAATGGATTATTTCCTGGCTTGTTGGCACACTTGAAATTTTGTCGAGCGGCAACTGTTTTTTTCTGCGCTTCCGTCAATGTTCTTCTCGGAGTTCTATCTTGGCATACTGCGCTCATTTATTATTACGATTCATTAATAAAATCTCTATTGTTTTAATATCCTAAAACTATAGAGTTTTTATTTGATTTTTACTTGATTTTTACTTGATTTTTATTTTAATTAGAATACGCCAACCCCGCCATACCCGAAGCAATACGCAAGACATTATAGTTAATCGCATAAATATACAGAGTATCAGATAGTGATACACTCGCAAGTTTACCATCTGTCATTCTACCACCCAGAGTTAATGTTAAGTGACAACTGTCAATTCTGCTAAAATTACACGTCCCCGAAGGTTGGTGCTCTTCTGGTCTCAACGCAAACGAATAAACAAAGATATCTTGCGCCGTGGGAACAGTGCTGTGGAACTGATAAGGCTGCTGAAGACGGAAGTATTCGCCATGTCTAGGATAAAAACGGTCGTGTCCGTTTATCTGAAGCTTAACAAGATTAACGTCTACTTGACGAGTATTTGCGGCTATTAGGGTATTAGCAACGCCGTTATCGACGGTGAAAGTTCCCGCACCCCTCTGACTACTATTTTCCGTTACCCATATGAGTTCCTTAACAGGGTGATTAAAATGTAGAACAAATCTCGAAGAAGAACCAACGGTTGTACTTTCAAATGTTTCTGGGCCTCCAAACTGTACTTGATCTATAAGATACTCGTGGGACATCTGCGCAAAACGCTTCCGCTCATCACTATCCAAAAATATGTAATCTACCCACAAAGAAACTTCATCCCAATGGCCTGTTCCAGCAGGAAATGTAAAATTTAACTTAACTTCGTGATACTGTAAAGCAATAAGCGGCAACGCTAGACCCACGTTCTTATTGAACCAAAAAGACAACGGAACCAAAGCGAAAGCTGGACTGTTGTCATTATCAATAGAAGAACCAGTGGTATTGCCAGTGACGCCAGTGACAGTGCTATTTCCCAACATAGTAGATAATCCGTCATCTTTATTGGCATCCGTGGACAAATCGTCCCAAATATCGAGCCACCTACCATAATGTTTGTCTATTTTTTGCCCTCCTATTTCTATTTCTACGTCTGTGATGTATGTTAAAAAACCACGACCAGTGCCATTTCCATGTGTTAATCTGTACTGAAGATACATTGCTCCTATGAGATCTCCGTTGCGGGAAATAATACAAGAAGATTTAGATTCCGCTGTGGAAACAATGGTCTGGCTAAATTGTTGCTGAATGGATTCCATAGAGAAGTTTGTGTGACGACGGTATACAACCTTAAAGTAAGTGATTTGGGGGTCACCTGTGAGATAAACGTCTTGAGCCCCGTGGGCAACTAATTGCATTAATCCTCCACCCATTTTAGATGTTTAGTTATTAATGGTTTATATTTTATTTTTTTTTACGCCACAATTTCGTTAATAATAAACTTAGATGTATTCCATTATCTTATTCTGAAGGTCTTCCGATATCTGCGTTCTATCACGAAATACCAACTTTGAACACCCAGCTGCTAATTCTTCCTTTTGTCTATCTATATACTCCTGAACAAATATTTTAGAAAACCGTTTCCTCGCAGCTTCCTTATCCTTATTATAACAATATGCTTTGTACCATTCACGCCAGTCTTTTGTAGGTAACCAATTTTTCCAATAAGCTGTCAAACAGCGTAGTTTAATAGTATTGTAACGAACGGTTGTAATATAACCAAAAGAAAGCAGTTTTTTAGCATTTTGTAAATGCCAAATTGGATTCAATTCTTTGTCGTATTCTATGTACGACCAACGTAATTCAAAAGGTGTTCCGTTATTTGGTACATACCCCCACCTTAACGGTGTATTTGACGGAATTAAGTTTTTCCAAGCTTCGTTATTGTTCATAATCTTAAGAAATTCATATTTAGTTATGCGACTTGTCATATTTATTTTACGTTATATTTTATCATATCAATTTTAAACTTACACGTCATGCTTCTTCGATATATGTAGCTGTAACTGTTTCATACTCGTAAACGTATCTTTATTACAGTATTTACACACCGCCTTTTCCCTGGATAACTTTCTGGCTTCTCTCTTTTCTTTTTTTTTCACTATTTTTGCCATTTCGGCTTCCTGTGCTCTTTTAGTCTGTTCTCTCGCATTTTTACATACCTTAAAAAGGATTTTTTAATGTTTTTTTTTATTTTTTAGTTTTTTTAAATTTTATTATTTTTATAGTCGTTTGTACCAATACAATATCGTGCCGTCTGGCGCCTTTGCTGGCAAAAG
>MDSZ01082868.1_pt1 | contig 15989 bp, 29 predicted proteins | sample 811201 | NCBI WGS metagenome assembly MDSZ01 (sample SAMN05326647, study PRJNA326480) | marine metagenome | isolation source: seawater | place: Indian Ocean: North | collected 2010
ATAGTACAGTTTACTAATGTTACTGGATTAAGTGGTGTATCTGTTGGTCTTAACTACTATGTTAGAGATTCATCAGGACAGAACTTTAAGTTAGCATCTACTGTTGGTGGTAGTGCAATTGCAATTACTGGTACACCAACTGATGCTAGAATCATTCTAGATGGTCATAAGATTGATACATCTGGATCTGGTGGTGGTGGAACTGCTTGGGCTGCTGGTGATACAACACTGTTACTCAACAATGTTAATGGTCTTACAGTTGGTGATCTAATACTAATAGAGAATGAGATCATTAGAATTGCTGCTCCACCAAGTGAAGCTAACAGATCTGTTGTAGTTCAGCGTGGTCAGTTCTGTACAACTGATGCTGCACATGCAGATAACACATTCATTGCTGGATTAGTCTATACTCAGGACGCAACCTTCATAAGAGAAGGTAACAGTGGTGCTGGAGATACTACATTAGATGCTGGTGCAACTACAATCCAACTCGGTGAGTTTGGTGGTACATTCAAGGCAACCGATTACCTAAGATTAAGTGCTGATGCTGGTGGTGCATGTCCTTCAGGTGAATTTGTAAGAATTCAGTCTGTTGTTGATGCAAGTGCTGAGACATTCATCATTAATGATGGTGCTTCTCCAACTCCTGCTAATAGATTAGTAGTTAACAGTGTAACTGGTGCTGCTACAAGTACTTTAGTTGCTCCTCCTACACTTACTGGTACTGAAGATTTCACAGTTAAATTAACAACTACCTATAACAGGTTTGTAATTGAAAGTGATACATCTGGTACTGAAGAGATTGTATTCAGAAGAGATGGTAGAATCACTCTTATTGGTGATGGTACTTCATCTGCTCCTGCTTCAATACTTGGCGAGACAGGTAGTGCTGCATTTACTGGTGACCTTTGGGTAACCAATACAGATGCTACTGCTACAAGTGGTAACTCTGCAAGTCTTGATACTGGTAGATTGAGACTTACTCAGTCTAGTGGTGATCTAGATCTTGCTGGTGGCATCGACATGGATGGCGACCTTAAGATTTACACTGGTACAACTGGAATTAACTTCAGTGGTACACCTAAGTTCTCAGTCACTGCAAGTTCTGGTGATGTAGCAATCGGTGGTGATATTAACCTAACAGGGTCAATAAATATTGGTGGTATCGATAATCTAATCACACCTACAGGTGGTAGAAAGTGGTTGTACATCGATGATCCATCAAACACAGATGCTACTGCTCCAACACTTGTTGCTAATACTAACTACTTTATCAAACCAAGTGGTACTGGTGTTGTGTTAGTTCTTAAACTGCCCACCTCACCTGCTACAGGAGATATGATAAGGATTATTGACTTAGGTGGTGCTTTATCCTATAATTGTCAGTTAGTTATTCGTGCTGCTACAACTGTAGAAGTACAAGGTGATGCAACTGGTACTACACTTGGTGGATTAGGTACAGCATGGACAGGTGGTGAACTAATTGTTAACACTCCTAATGTTGGTCTTGGTCTGGTATATGTTGGTGCTACTGACGGTGCAAACACAACTATTGCTTCCTCTGATAGAGGTTGGAGAATCGTAGAGGTTTAATAAATGGCAGTTAATTATAACTTTCAAAAATCACTAAAAGGGACAGCGATTGGTACGATTGTCCCTTGGACTGGTGACCTCACAAAGATACCAAAAGGATGGCTTCAATGTAAGGGTCAGGAACTAGATGTTGCTGACTTTCCATATTTGTATGAGATTATTGGAATTAAGTATGGTGGTGTAGCAGGAAATAGTTTTAAGTTACCAAACATAGGTGCTAAGTCATTGGTTGATTATCATACATCACATGATAGTCTTTCTAATTTTAGTATACCTAACTCATTTAAAACTTTAGTTGATGACACTGATGATACAGCGAATGAAGTTAACCCTATTCGTAATTCAAATATAGATTTATTTGCATCATATAATGCAAACATCAATAATATGTTAGGTTTTGTTAAGGGTGTCACATTGAATGATCCTGTATTTTTTGATGGATTGACAACTTGTGGTAGAGCATTGGGAGACTATCATATTGGTACTCATGCACATGGTGGTGGATCTGGTGAAGGAACAGCTGGTTCAGGAACATTTGATGTTTGTGGTGCTCCTACTCAGTGGGCAGAAGCATGTCAAGATAATGGAAATGCTAACTGTTTCTTATTCTGTCCTGATGATTGTGGTAGTCCACAGTTTAACAGGATGGAAGCAAACACTCCTACTTCTGAAAGACAGAGGATAGGAATTTTTGATGGTAACCAAGCAAGTACAGGAGATTTTTATTCAGGAAGATTCTTAACAAGACCAGGTAGTTATTCTGCTCAGGGTGCTCAAGGTTGGGCTGCTAGGAGAAATCCAGGACAAAACCAAAGCACTAACTATAACTATGTTGACTCATCCAATATGGATACCGAGGGAACTGTTACTTCTCCTTGGTCATTTGCTGCTGTTGATACATCACACTTATTTGCTAACTTTGTTAATGCTGGACAAGTTACGATGGATGCACACATACACCCATCGATGTTCTATTCTATAACTAAAGGTAGTATGAATGTTCCAGCAACTTTAGTTTTAAATAATGTTGGTAGAGGTAACATGACACCATTAAATTCAGGTAATGTTGGTATTGGTACTGTAGCATGTAATATGCAGACACCTCAGTTATCCATTCTACATATCATAAGGACGTATTAAGATGGCAGTAAACTACGGATTTGAAAGAGGTAAGTATGGATGTTTTCCAGGTACTATCATTGCGTTTCCTAGAACATTAGATGGTAAGACTCCTACTGATACAGACCATAGAAATTATTTACCAGCAGGATTTTTAAGGTGTGATGGATCTATCCTTAATGGTAATGATTACCCAAACTTAAAAGAAATACTTGGTGTTGGTTCTAACTCTAAGTTTAGAAAAGATGGCACAACATTGAAAGAAGATAATGCTGAGAATGCTTCTAGTGGTGGAACATTTCAGTTGCCAGATTTAGGTGCTAAGTCTATAATTGCCAGTAATGCATCAGGTGTATACACTGGTGATACTGTAGATGATAATAATACTTCACCAAAGACAGTAATTCCTAAGGTTGGTATTGCTGCTGATGTTACATTAAATCAGGGAACAACTCTCAACATGAACTACAGTGGTTCATTCTCAACACCTGAATGGGATATTCCATTCATTAGTAACCAGAACTGGGGTACTAATATGGGAGTTGTGTTTGATACTGAGGTAGCAAATGATAGTGGATTCCTAATGCATGGTCACTTCAGTAACTTGGCTGTATGGGGATATTCAAACACTGAAGATTATAGTGCTAGAATGTCTGTATCTGATGCTTCACCAGAATTTCCTGGTATTAATAGTATCGCAGTTATAGGTCAAGTAACACCTATTGCTGGTAGTCAGACTACATCTGTTCATCAACATACTGTTCAAAGAACATTCCCACAAAGAAATAATGACTTTGATGCTCATATTAATGCATTTACTTCAGATGGATTTAATGTTGTGACAGAAACCAAATTGGTTGAACAGAACACTTTGAAGATGGACGATATCGTGCCTAAGTATATTATAGTAGAGTTCTTTATTAAGTTCTAACATGGCAACTAATTACTCAAAAGTTCATTCAAGAGTTGGTGCTGCAATAGGCACTATAATTAGTGTGCCTAAAGATAGTACATGGACTAATAGTACTAATCCAGCAACTGAGGCATCTAACTGGCAGTTGGATGATAATTATCCAGGATGGTTACCATGTGAAGGTCAGAGTTTAAGTAAGTCAGACTATAGAGCATTGTATCAGGTTATTGGAGATACATATGGTTCTACAACAACAAATTTCAGTTTACCAGATTATAGATCTAAGAAATTAATAGGAACTGGATCAGTTGATGGCAATCAACCTGGAGGATTAACTCTTACTCCTACTTCTGGACCTGGAAATTCATTAGCAGAACCAAATACAGCAGGTTCGGAAGGTGGTGTATATTCTGTTACGACAGTTAGACAATTGCCACCATCATCTGAAATTACACCTGGATCTCCATCTACTCCAGAAACTATTGGTGGAGGTGCTACTGATACATTTAATATCAGTACATTTACATCAGATGGTTTTGGTCAGGTAACAACAGTTGTCAATTCTGATATTAGTGGTACAGTAACATGGGGTGCTGGTGCAACCAATACTGGTACACAAGCATTTCCAACACCAATACCAGGTCCACACTACCATGAGATAAGATATGCTCAAAGAGGTAATACTCAGGCAGCAGCTGGTAATCCTTATGCATCAGCACAAGATGTTGGTTTCATGAACTCTGTTGAGGCAGGTATTTTATCATACTCTAGGTTTGGTCAATCACTTAGAAAGCATAGTCATATGTTAAACTGGGGATATGGAACAACCTATGCAGGATATGGTAATGATGAAGCAGGTGGATCATCAGGTCTTGTAAACAGGACTGAGATTGGTGGTAATATCAACCAGAAGTTCGGAACAACCTTTACTGCTGATAACAACAGGGGTAATGTTCTTAGTAAGACTGTAGGTATTTCTAATAATACTGGAGATACTCTTGGTGTATTCTTCAATGTTGGTACATTCACACTATCTAATGCTGCTAAATCCTTATGGGATGCTGCACTGGACATGAGATTGCAATCAGCAGAAGAACTGCCAGTCATGCAACCGTACTTTAGATTAAAGTACTTGATAAAAGCATTTTAGTATGCTATAATAAAATCCTTGAATTGAATTCAATATGCAAATAACCAGAGCAACGAGTCAGATCGTACCTATTAAACCAGTAGAGTTGATGGAAGGTAAGTATGATCAGCACATTGGAGTATATGAAGATCATGTACCAAAATTTTTATGTGATAAATTAATCAAGACTATTGATGATGCTATTGATACTAGCACAAGTGGTGACTACCTAGGAGAGAGGGCAGCAGAAAGACAAGAAGAGACTGGTAGTCCTAATGATCCTGACCATGAGGATACAACTGTCATGCAAGGGGTCAATCAGTTCCCCAATACTGTACTTGGTAGAAAGGATGAGTCTATTCTTCTACAGTATGTGGATGCTATGCTACATGCTGAGATTAATCAGTATCTACAGTCATGTTTCGCTCATTACTGTCAGGAGTATGGATCATTCAACTGTAAGTTGATATCATACGATCAGAAATTACAGAGAACACAACCTGGTGGAGGATATCATATGTGGCACTGTGAGAACAGTACATATGAGATGTCAAACCGCACATTGGTATGGATGATATATCTTAATGATGTTGAAGAGGGTGGGGAAACCGAATTCCTACATCAACATAAGAGATTTACACCTAAGCGTGGTACGGTTGTATTTTGGCCTGCTGCATTCACACATCAGCACCGTGGAAATCCACCACTTAAAGGTACTAAATATATATTGACAGGATGGTACATTAATTGTCCAACGGCATAGTAAAATGGCAAACAACGGTAAACCACTACTGCAATTTACTCCTAAAGATGGGTCTTTGTGGTTCAATAATCATGTTGAAACATTAACAGCAGATGAATTAGCTGAGATTAAGACTACCATAGGAGATTATTGGTGGACAGATAATGATGAATTAGCATTCGTCACTATCTACACTGATATGACTCTATATTGTGAGAGGAAAAAGAAAGCGTGGAATTATCGTACAGGTTCCTCTACATTCACTGGATATGAGTTTACTGCTCCTACTAAGGAACAGACTCAGACATTATATAATCAGTTATCGAATAAGTTCGAGACATTAAGAATTGAGAAGCTTAAGGCAGAGAAGGATAAGATCTCTGGTATACTTACAGAAGAGTATAGTGGTCTCATATCATCATTCAAGGGTATGAGAACTCGTATGCTTCTTGACAGTGATTATACACAGTTGGCAGATTCTCCATTTAGTACTGCTGATAAAGCATTATGGGCAACATATCGTCAGTATCTTCGTGACATGCCAGCAGATCCAGCATGGTTAAGTAATGATGTGTTTAAGGTTGACTTTCCTATAACACCTACGGATTACTTAACATTAGATCCTTCAAGAGGTACTACATATTTGTCTATCCCTGCTCATTTCCAGAATGCAGCTGCACTGAAAGCTAAGGTTAAGTTACTTAGAGTTAACAGGTATCTTAATCTACCTCAACTATACATTAGTGATGCAGATTGGGAGACCAAGACTTATGATGAACTTAATGAGAGACTTAATAAGTATCTTGCTAAGATTGATGGAGATCTCAAGTTTGATATCTCATTCACAACGAAGGATGGTAATCGTACTTCTGCTCATGGTACACAGACTGGACAGCATACACAAAGTTGATGATTCTTTAATTTATTATGTTTCATATTATTGATATTTTTGATAAAGATAATAAAGATTTAAAATATATACAGGAAGCTTTTAGCAAGGCAGATTTTTCTGCTGGAAAGATGTTTACTGTTGGATATGGATCAGATCAGAAGAAATCTGATATATACCAAGATTTAAAAAATAATCAAGAGATGATTGCTGATCTTCCTGATCCCTCTCATCCTTATCATAATCATTATAAGAAACAATCTTATTATGGTAAGTCTGCATCTAAGATGCAGAAGATGGTTGATGAGTGTTGGGAACTAAGACATCAAACATGTTGGAATTTCCATACTGATTTTATATTTTCAAAATATCTAACAGGTGGATATTATCATCAACATGTAGATAGTCAGAAGATGGGTAATAGAAGAACTGACTATTCTGTAACAGTTTTTCTTAACGAACCATATGATTATGAAGGTGGTGAGTTATGCATTGATGTTGGCACTCAGGAAGTAAAGTTTAAGTTACCAGCAGGTAAAGCAATATTATATCCTACAGGTATTAAGCATCGTGTTTCTGAGGTTACATCAGGTGAGAGACATGTATGTGTCTTTTGGTTGGAGTCTGCTATTCAAGATAAAAGGATACGAGAGATATACATAGGTCTTGATGCTATCGGTAATAAATACGTTAGTCAACCCAATGCTGGTGAGTTGATAAGTCAAGAGACCTATGCTTTAAAACACCAGATCCTACGCCATTATGCTAACTACCAGTCATGAATAATATACCAGAAGTATTAGAAGTAGCAAGAATTATAGAGCATTATTGTATATCGCATAAGAAGGCAATTTTATACTATGAAATCAATTGCCTTGAGGATAGGAGAGATGATGTTGTGGCATTTTATAATGGAAAGATAGATCCGATCTTACTTGAACCATTGAAGACGGATGATGATTATTTCCTTACATTTGACACAGATCAAGATGCTATACAGTATGCTGAAACAAATTTTCCTTATGAATCCGAAATAGATGATGCCGAGAAGTTTATCCACTGTCGTGTTTGGTCACAGACTGGTGGATTCTCTTGGGAGAATACTGACGGTAACATAAGAAACTTGCCCCAAGCACAACCACCTGAAAGATAAATCATGACTGACGAAACACATGTATCAGAGACCATTGGAAACCGTACACAAGAACTACGAAAGAAGATTCGAGACCTAGATGGTTTTGATCTTGCTGTTCTTCCTTTTATATACCTTTATGAGTTAGGATCTCAAGTGGTATCATTTGCAAAGGAGAAAGGTGTAGTTGATTGGGTAAAGAATAAGTTTAATGGTAAAGTTACTCAAAGCACAACCCCAGAGCAACCAGTTGAGGAAGTGGCACAAGCTACTGACACACCACCGCCACCTGCTGTATAATATAAGAGTTGAGGGATAACGGTTCTACTGCCTCGTAAAGAGGGTTCAGGTGTAAGCGATTCCCAGTAGGTAAATTTGGGCATATAGGTGAAACCTATGTCGATGCCCCGTTCTCTCAACTGCTGCAAGTCCCTTTGGTAGTTTCAGACTTGGAGGCGATAGGAAACTGCCAACAATATTATTATTCATTATCATGCCACTATCAGCAGCAGATGGTTACAAGATCAGAGAGGAATACTCTGAGATAAAAGAGAAAGCAATTTGTGATGCACATGGACTGCAACAGATTGGTGGATCTCGTACCAAAGTTGATGGTGCTAATGGTGATGACAAAGTAAGTATTAAAAATGCCAGTGGTTCATCCACACAGGTACATCTAACAACACAGAAGCATTTCATTGAGCAACTTGGTCTTAATGGTAATGCTTCTATTTTTGTGCGTTTGTTTTGTGGTAGTCCTGCTATTGATAACTATGGTACAGATAGATTTAAGGTAGATCAGATACACACAGATTATACTGATGCATTTAGAGATTTCCTTAATGAAAACAAGGAAAAAGTAGTAGATCTAATTATACGCAATGGGTTTGACATCACACATGTCATTTATAATGATATAAAAAATGATGTTGAATACAAGTTGACATATGAGGAGATCCTTGATAGAATTAAAAATGCAGAGTGGAAGTTTTTGAATGGTGGCATCCATTTAAAATTGAATGGTAAGACACTATTCCACTTCCAGCGTGAAGGCAAGAAGAAAACTTCTAACCGTTACAATGTACTATGGCACATTCATCGGAATCTATTTCAGTAATTGATTGCCTTGAAGGTATGAGTGAGTTGGATGACAATTCTATTAATTGCATTGTAACATCACCACCATACAATAAGAAAGGTCTATTAGGTAAAGTTGCCCTAGGTAATCAAATCTGGGGCAAATTTAATATTGATTACAATTCTTATGGCGATGACATGCCAGAGGAAGATTATCAAGCATGGATGGTTGCATTTTTAAATGAATGCCATCGTGTTATTAAACCTGATGGTAGTATATTCTTTAATCATAAACCAAGACGATATAAGAATAGAGCATATCTTCCAACTGATTTTCTTCAGCATAGTTATGCTAACTTGTATCAATTAATAATATGGGATAGACGCAACTCACCTAACATTCGTAATGATGTATTAGTACCATGTACTGAGCACATTTATTGGTTATGTAAAGATAAACCTAAGACATTTCGTAATGCATTAGATTCATCATACATAGGTGAAGTGTGGAATATTCCACCTGAAAGGCAGAAGAAGCATCCAGCACCATTTCCTGAACAGTTAGTAAGAAATTGTATCTTACTGGCGACAGAAGAGAATGATATCATACTTGATCCATTCATGGGAAGTGGTACAACAGCATTAGTGTCACAATCTCTTAACCGCAAGTGGTTGGGGTTTGAAATTGACGAGAAGTATGCTAAAATTGCCAAAGATCGTATAAACTCCAGCATATTATCCTTTACCTAGCATGGCATCAAAAGATCAAAGAACAATAGAAGATTTAGATTCCTCTTATGAGAAGTGGGATCGTGCTAAGACATTGTTCTTAGAATCATTGCATAAACCAGACCATGAGTTGCGTGGTTGCTCTCATAATCAGAAATGCTATCATGAACTGATGGAGATAAGAGATCGTATGATAGAAATAGCAAAGGATATGCCAAATCCTAAACCAAGAGATGAATCTCCATATAATAATATTCCCAGTAGGTACTAATGACTGATTTTGCTAAACAAATTAAAGAAGGAACTAAAGTATCTCATTCAGCAGCAGAGAACACTAAGTTTGTTGCTGGTTTTCTTAGAGGTGTAGTAGATCCTGAGAATTATCGTGAGTTGATTAAGAACTTCTACTTCGTATACAAATGTATGGAGTATGAGATATCAAACTTGAAGGATCATCCTGTAGTTGGTAAGATGTATTTTAAAGAGTTAGAAAGAACTAATTCTTTAATAACAGATCTTGAATATTATTATGGTCCTGATTGGGAACAACAAATTAAACCTAGTAAAGCATGTGAACAGTACTTATATCGAATCCGTGAGGTGGCTAAGGATAATCCTGAGTTACTTGTTGCTCACCACTATACCAGATATTTGGGTGATCTTTCTGGTGGGCAGATCTTAAAGGGCATTGCTGAGAAAGCATTGAATCCACCATTAGGTAAAGGTTTAGATTTCTATGAATTTAATAGTATATCTGATGCTAAAGAATTTAAGACAAACTATAGGTCTACCTTAGATTCACTAGACATAGATCAATCTATGATGAATGCTATGATTGCAGAAGCAAACTATGCATTTAGATTGAACATGTATATGTTTGATGAACTACAAGGTAGTGCATCTAAATCCCTAATCAAAGTCCTTTGTGGACTTGTTAAATCGAAACTTGGACTTAAATGACAACAACACATAGAGACACACTACTCAAACTATTGAAAGAGAGAGCATACCGTCATGGACAGTTTACTCTATCATCTGGTCAAGAGTCAGAACATTATGTCAATTGTAAACCTGTCACATTATCATGTGAAGGTAATGCATTACTATCACATCTTATGATTGAAGAGGTAGAGAAGAATGCTGTTGCAGTTGGTGGATTAACATTAGGTGCAGACCCATTAGTATGTGGTATTGCACAGAAAGCATACTATAAATGTGATAGACACATTGATGCTCTTATCATACGAAAGAATCCAAAAGGATATGGTACTAAAGAGGTCATTGAGGGTAATAAACCACCTAAAGGATCTGTTATTACTGTACTTGAGGATGTTACCACAACTGGTGGCAGTGCAATGGTAGCAGTAAATGTTCTTCGGGATGCAGGTTATGTTGTTAATCGTGTTGTTGCTATCGTTGATCGTATGGATGATCATAAGATATGGGATGATAATAATATTGAATTCAGATCACTATTCACACTCAGCGAGGTTGCCAATGCCTGAACCATATGATGATACAGGTGTCCATAAGAATGTACAGATCACAATTGATCTGAATGAATTAGTATGGGCAAGAGGTGAATTTCTTAAACAAGAAATGTCAGTTAATCAAGCGGAATATATAGCAGAGACACTAAGAAGGACATTGACTTGGGATACATTGTATCACATGGTTGATAGTTCTATTTTAGAGTTCTTTGATTGTCATGAGCATCCTGAAATATGGGATCCTCACTACGGTGAGATACAACCTGAACCAGGTCGTGAAGATGAATTGAATAAATTAGAAAAGGCAGCAAAGGCAAGAGAGAAGGCAAAAGCACAGTTTGAAATGGTGGATTTAGTTGCACCAGCATGGACTATTAAAGTACCTCGCAGAATCAAAAATGATTAGTGATGAAAGGCAACAACAATTAATAGAAATGATGGAGGTCATGGAGGATACCGTAGAGTATTTCTGTGATAAGAACATGGTATCAGGTGAAATTGCTTGGACTATGGTTGCATCTCTTGCTGACGCTAAACTGGGGCAATTCGATGAGAATGAATAATAAGACTAAATTAATGTTCGCATTAGAACATGTTGCACACTTAGAGGATCTCTTATTTGAGAATGAATGGGATAACTATCTCATGCAACCTCTAACAACAATCAAATATGAGTTAGAACGCCAACTACAAAATATTAACGATGAACGAGCAGGAATTTAAATCAGCAATACAGAATATTCTGATGTTGCAGAAGAATACTGATAGGAATTTACAAATTCTACAATCACAGATTGATGGGTTGCAGCGGCAACTTGATTCAATGAAGGAGTTCAGGGATCTATTCAAGATACCTAAGGAAGAAAATAAGAACCGTGAACCCTTCGAGTTTTACGATGAAGAAGACTGATTTCTATCGTGGGATGAAAATCAGGTGGAAAGATGATAGTGGTGTTGTGAATTTTATTGGTTCACAATATATTACTATTACCACTCGTGAATGGCCTGATCCCGATAAATTGCATGGAGTATCTCAATGCAATCTTCTTTGCCCTAGTTGTTATTGGGATGAAATTGAAGTAATGGAGGAACAACCAAGTGACAATTAAATTCTTTCCTACTAACTTTGTATCGTATAGTAAGGTAGAGAAGCATGATGAAATCAAGGATGAAATACTTCCTAGAATTCTACACTATGCACAACGACATAAGGACTCATTTAGTCATAAATGGGATGAAATTACTAAGAGTAAGGTCATCACCACATATAGAACTGGTATAGATAAGGACATAGCAGCGATTATACTTGACAAGTATATCAAATACATGGTATGGGATCCTTTCAAGGAAGTAGTTGACTTTGCTGGTGTCAGAAAATTTAATGATGCTGGTGTCACTAGTTGTTGGTGGAATGTATATAATACTGGTGATTATGCTGATATGCATACACACAGTGCTGGAGTTAAGGGAAATCCTAACTATTCAGGAGTGTACTTCCTAGACATGGATGAAGAGAATACATTAGAGTTCGTTTCTCCTGTATTATCATCAACACATCCTATTGATAGTACATTTCATACAATGACCACTGGTGGTTATGAAGATCCTTCACATAACATAGGTGAAGGGATGGTGTGTATATTTCCATCATCACTCATGCATCATGTTAAACCATGTGCAAAAAGGCGTGTTACTATATCATTTAATATTGCGTGTCGATACCCTGAATTTGATAGTGAGTTGCAAGTATATCCTACTGATCCTAATGCAGGAAAACCAGTTCCAGGAACACAAGGTTCATGGATGAATTAACAAATTTTCGAGGTTCACATGAATAGAGAAGCAGTTACAACGGAGGTTGAACTAACCACTGATCAAATAGAATTCATTAGAAGTGCATTATGCCACTATGATGAAACCGACACAGAACTTTGGGACCACTTGTCAAACTGTCTACAAGATGCCCTAGAGTCCTGATAGTCTGCTATATTAAGTACATGGGAAACGAAACAGGTTTCTTTCTAGTCTGACTCTGAAGCAGACACATGATCGAAAGAGTAATGCACTGACCCCTGATTTCGTTTCTCTCGCCCTTTGCTCTAAAGTTCTAATGAATGTAAACAAGAACACAAGGAGCACATCAAATGGTAAAATCATTGAATGCCCTTGTTGCAACCAACCATCCAAAGTTTATCACTTCGCATGGTCAGCATTAACATGTGTTCACTGTGAAGAATCAGTGGATAAGTATGAATGGAGGTTGGTTTAATGTACACAGGAACCCAACAATTAATTGAAGACATTGCATACTGCAAGGAAGCACTTGGATGCAATAAGAAAGAGATTGATGAACTCATGAATGCTGCTAATGATCTCACTCTTAACACACAGTATTTTGTTGAAGAGTTTATCTTTGGTGGTGAGAATGTAATGAAGTATCATCGTGAAGACTACATGGATCTTGATGTATTCAATGAGATTCATGGTATATATTTTGAGGAGGTAGAAGAGTAATGTATTCATCTGAATTCTTTGGAAGATTGTTTTGGATTGATGATGACCTTGACTTTAGGTCATGTCCACAGTATAATGATGGTACTGGTGACTTTGATAATTCTGACTATGTGTCAGAATGGGATGATTGGGAGGGAGTAAACATGGATTTACTCTTTAACATTCATAAGACATGCTTAAACAGTAAGCAAGTCTATCACAATTCACTATCATTAAAAGGAGCATAAAAATGGAAGGTGTAGAACTAGAAGATGTAAGAGATGATTGGTATGATGAGGATGGTAATTTAATCCCATGACATACACACAGAAAGCAAATCCAAATGCATCTAACAGTGAGTTTGATGCTAAGGTAATACTATACCCTAAGGTTAAGGTTGAACTAGAAGAGTGGGAGATCAGCATTATTGTTGATGCTCTACAAAAAGAGAGAACAACCTACTCTTTTAGGAAACCCAAGGAGGCACAGATCAAGTCTATTGAACAAACATTAGCACTAGCACTAGCAAATCATGAAATTTCCATTCTCAAGAACTCTCAGTAAGGCATACACCAGTGCTAAGGACTGGTTGCTCAGTGAAGATCCAATTTGGGATCCTGATAAGGTAGAATGTTATGTGGATGATGAAAAAGAGGACTGTTTCATAGGTAAAATCGAGGCACTGGGTTATAAGTATGATGATGGTAACGATTGGTATGAAAGAACATGGAGCACAGACTCAGGACCGAAGGAGACCATTAGAGAGGTCTATCAACTGCTAGAGAATGGTCGATGGAATAAGATTATGATCGGTTATGGGGATCGTGTGTTCTTTGAGGAGCCAGTTGAAGAAGTGTCACAATCACGAGAGACACACCGTCATGATGTACTATAATAAGTACATAACAAACAAATGATCCAAATGTCCAAGGCACTTTTCGTTGACACAGTGTATGAAAGAGCACACAAACTCGGTCAGGCACTACAAGCAAACTATGACCGTAATGGTTATGGTGATACTGTATTCGACATCAAAGAGGGTCGTAAGTACATTAAGATCAACATGATCAACAACCAAGAGTCTGTACATGCATTCATTGATCGTAAGACTGGTGATGTATTCAAACCAGCATCTTGGAGGGGACCAGCGAAGGGAGTAAGATATAATTTATTAGATGATGCAAGTTATGCTGCTTGTATCGCTAACTGTGACTGGGCAGGTGGTTATCTCTACATGAGATAATCCCCTTTTCCTTTTAAATATTGTACATCTTATTCACTTTTAATCATGCTACCAATGAAAAAGAGACCAATCACCAAACCTAGCAGATGTGTCCTTCAGACATATGTGCGTGGGTTGATTGCTGATTTACCCACAAATGCGGTAAAAGGGGAGTATAATCTCCGTGTATCTCCGCGTGAGGGTTTAGATGATTATGAGGTATCACAGTATTATAAATTCTTATGGAAACAACCATTAGAATTTGTATCAGCATTGAATACCATGCTACCTGATGATACTGAATTTGTATCATTCGATCATCTCTCAAATTCATTGGTACTACTAAGAAAATGAAGAAACTACCTAAGAAATTACAGGAGAGGATTAATCTCCATCGTGACACATCATATGATTGGTGTGTCGAACGCTTTAAGCATTTAATGGCAGAAAATAGAGTAGAGGACGCACTCTCTCTTGCGGATGAATTCTACGAATGGTTGGATGGTGACTTGCTATATAACGAGTCAACATACTATTCCCACTATGATGAACTCAGGGAGGAGTATGAGCAACTCAGAAGCAGATGATGTATTGCGTGAGCTCACGCTCGCTTGCGTACAAGCAGCAAACAAAGACGACCAAGAATTAGTAGATAAGTTAATGAAAGAGATAGATGATATAAGAGCACAATGCCCAAACTCTACTCTATAAGATGGCAAGAACACAACGATCTCTTAAAAAGAATCTATCATCATTAACAACAACCCCAACAAAACCCAAGAGAAAGACAAGAAGTGACAAGAAACCAGAGTTTATTACCACTAAATCAGATTTGAAGTGGCAATTAGGCAATGGTAATGGCACTATAAGGTCAATGCCTTGGTACTTGCATCCAGTCAAGAAGAATTCATTTAACAAATCGTGGTTCAGAGACTATGACGATGCATGTAAACAAATAGCACGATTGAAATTAACCCCAGAGGATTACACATTATGGCATCTAAAGTCAAAAGAGAAAAGCAAAGAAACCAAGTAAAGTCTAGGTTTTATTACATATTTTGGGGTGCAGCAACCTTATCGGTATTTGCAGGACAATATTATGTTGGTTCAGGGTATCGTAAGATGTCCGAAGCAGTAGAAAGAATAACCAATGGTATCATAGTAGTACCTATTGAGGTAGAACGAAAGAGAACTGGTGATGGATTGTGGCATCCCACTGATCCACCTAAGAGAATATGGTAGCATAAAAAAAGACCCTCTTTCGAGGGTCTTGTTACACTTATGATTTTGGATTCATAGTATTAGGTTACATATTCGTTTGTCTGTATGGTCTGTTTCGCACTCAATCAGGCAGTCGTAGTAATCATTGATCTTTTCTAGGTTGGCATTACTGCTCGTTGTACTTGTCTCAAAATGATTCCATTCTGCTAGTTGATTCTTGCTTAGAAGATTGTGCGACAT
>MDSZ01199059.1_pt1 | contig 15989 bp, 9 predicted proteins | sample 811201 | NCBI WGS metagenome assembly MDSZ01 (sample SAMN05326647, study PRJNA326480) | marine metagenome | isolation source: seawater | place: Indian Ocean: North | collected 2010
GCATCTACCACCTTGATAAAAACATAACAATATGGGTGACGCCCATATATATGCTTATATCCCTTTTTCTTATCATCTGAGTTAAATAAGTCTGCATAGTTCTAGGTAATTTGATTTACTATTAACACCTTGAACACTCGGATTAACTTATAGTAAAGTATTAGATAATGAGTAAGTACTCACTATTAATTTATGGATAATACATCACCCGTACCTTACTACTCAGTTAAGACAAAAAAACCGCTAAGCATAATAGGCACATCTATCTTAAGGTAAATGATAGTGTGTTCTTATTGTATTTAACGGTCTGATAATAGTTACCACTGTTATCGTACTTCGTCTGTTTTTCATCTGTTAATTTATATGTGCAATACATTTGCACATATACTGCAATTTGTAAATATCAGACACAAAAGACATATATATGTGCAAAAATTCTGCACATGTAATATATTTAAAGAATGCCTGTTACTAAAAATGCAATATTACGATATAAAGTATTAGATCGATGCTTTCAAAATAAAACACAAAATTTTGGGGTTAAGGATCTTATTGATGAAATAAACAAAGAACTTGAAGCTTTTAGTGGACCTAGTGTTAAGATAAATAGGCGGTCAGTCTACTATGATATAAAATTTATGGAAAGCAAACAGGGTTATTCTATTCCTTTAAAAAGGGTTAAAAATGGAAAAAATGTTTACTTCAAATATTCTGATCCAGATTTCTCAATTAGTAAACAAAAAATTACTGATCGGGAGTTGAATACAATTCAAAATGCTCTTGATGCTCTGTCTAGAATATCAGGAGTTCAACAATTTGGATGGGTCCAAGAAATACTGCCCAAACTAAAAGATACCTTTGATCTAAAATCGACCTCTAAAGAATCCATTTCTATAGAATCAAACATTGATTTAAGAGCAATTGAATATTTACAAAATATATCTGAAGCAATTAAAAAAAAGAAGGTAGTTGAGATAAGCTATAGTGATTTCAGAAGTGTAGAACTTAATAAGCTCATTTTCCATCCATACTACCTTAAGCAATACAACAACAGATGGTTTGCTTTTGGTTTAAATGAAACTGCTAAAATTCCGACTTGGAATGTACTATTAGATAGAATCAAAAAAATTGACTATGTAAATACTAAATATATCCCATCAGATACTGATTGGTATATGTATTTCCACGATATAGTTGGTGTTACTAGACTGGATAAAGATATTGAAGAAATTGTCCTAAAATTCACGAAAGAACAAGCTCCATTTATTGAAACAAAACCTCTTCATCCAACACAAAAAATTGATTGGGTCGGTGATTCACTAATTGTTAGAATTAATGTAATTCCGAATTTTGAACTAGAGAATCTAATTCTAAGTTTTGGTGAAAAAGTAGAGGTTTTGGATCCAAAAACATTGATTAATAAAATAAAATCTAGAGCATTTAGCATCTACAAAACTTATAATTTGTCTAGGCTTCGCTAACTTGTTTAACTCAGATATTAGAAAACTGATTGGGAGATTGTTAATTCAGTTTATCCTTTAGTAAATGAATGAATATGCGTAATACTATAAAACTACTACATACTATAGGCTTAAACCGTATTTAGCTGACGGATTAAGCCGTTGAAAAGAAGTTTCATCAAGATAGACTGATAAGTTTCTACTAACGCTAGTATATATAATAGTGAGTACTCACTTTTTTGTCTTTAACTATTATAGGGCAGTCCGATTGTTAGAGATGATAATTGGAAATAAAACCACTCAAAACTATGCTGACCTGCTTAACTCTGATGTTGGAGAACAGGTTGGCAGGGCATTCATTCAGTTTATTCCCTAAGTAAATGAATGAAAATTAATTCTTACCCATCTGCTCCTTTAATGACCTCTGGGTTGTCTCCCAATCTAAGGTCGATTTCAGACCAGAGGTGTTACTATACTTTTCTACTAGCTTCAATGTTTCTTCTGCTCCTTCATAGAAGCCCTTCATATAACCCTTCTTTATCTAAGTTAACATAGAAGTAAAGAATTGATAATGTGTTCTTAACTTTATTTAAATTCTTTTTAATAAAATACAATTGGACTTTATATACTTGCCATATGCGATAGCTTTAATCTCAACCAAAAAACTTTATTAATCAATGGTTTTAGGAATTGATCTAGGTACTTCTTCAATAAAATTATCACTATTAGATACTAAAAAAAATAGGGTCTTTGGTACTATTTCATACCCAAAAATTGAGATGGAAATAAAGTCGCCAAATAAAGGATGGGCTGAACAAAACCCTGAAATTTGGTGGAAGAATTTCGAAGAAGCTTATAGAATTTTAATCAAAAAAGAGGTTGTTAATCCAAAATATATACAAGCCATAGGAATATCTTATCAAATGCATGGTCTAGTCATAGTTGATAAAGAACAAAGAGTATTGCGGCCATCTATTATATGGTGTGATAGCCGAGCTGTTGATATAGGTAATGAGGCTTATGAGGTCTTAGGGAAAAAATTTTGTTTGTCCCATCTTCTTAATTCACCAGGTAATTTTACAGCGTCAAAATTAGCATGGATAAAAAGAAACGAACCTGAAACTTTTGAAAAAATACATAAGATCATGTTACCTGGTGATTATTTCGTAATGAAACTTACTGGAGAAATTACCACAACTAAAACAGGATTATCAGAGGGTATATTTTGGGATTTTAAAACAAATAAAATAAGCAACGATATTTTAGCTACATATGATATCCCAACGAGTATGTTACCAGATGTAGTGCCTTCTATTGGAAGTAATCTAAATTTGTCTAAGCAAATAGCATCTAAACTTGGTATGAATCAAGATGTTAATATTTCTTATAGAGCAGGTGATCAGCCAAATCATGCTTTTTCTCTAAACGTGTTAAAAAAAGGAGAAATTGCAGCTACTGCTGGTACTTCGGGTGTAATATATGCTGTCACAGATCAAAAATTATTCGATCCTAAATCTAGAATAAATACTTTTTTACACGTGAATAATACAGAAATCAATGCCTCTAATGGTATTTTAGTTTGTGTGAATGGAACAGGTATCTTGTATAGTTGGCTAAAAAAATTACTTAACAATAAATCTAATAATATTGACTATTGCCATATGAATAATATGGTAGAGTCTGTAACACCAGGAAGTGAAAAATTAATTTGTTTCCCTTTTGGTAATGGTGCTGAAAGAATATTCGAAAATAAACTTATTGGATCGCATTATTTAAATTTAGACTTCAACCGCCACAACTCTAATCATATTTTAAGAGCCTCAGTTGAAGGGATTGTATATGCGTTGAATTTAGGTTTTGATATACTCACTGAATTAAATGTGTCTGGAAATACTATTCGTGCAGGTAAAGCGAATTTATTTCTCAGCAAAGTCTTCAGAGAGATATTTGTGAATGTTACAGAAACACGCTTAGAAGTTTATAAAACAGATGGGGCAATTGGGGCAGCTAGAGGCGCTGCTCTAGGAAGTGGGCTATTTAGTTCGGCTGAGGAAGCTTTCCGTGATCTCGAATTATCTGATTTACTTGAGCCAAAAATAGAACTTACTAGTATGTATAAAGAACTTTATTTAGAGTGGAAAGATACTATGATCAAACACTCATTTATTGGAAACTAACCATAATTTATTCAAAAAAAATCGTATGAAACCACTGATAGGTAGTAAAGAATACTTTAAAAATATCTCAAAAATAGAATATGAAGGTAGGGACACAGATAATCCTTTTGCATATAGGTTTTATAATAAAAATAAAATAATTGCAGGTAAGTCAATGCAAGAGCATTTTAAATTTGCTATCGCATATTGGCACTCATTAACAGGGCTTGGTACTGATCCTTTTGGCTCTAGCACTCAACAACTGCCTTGGCTTGAAGATATTGATCCATATAAAAAAGCAATAGATAAAATGGATGCTGCATTTGAATTTATAACAAAACTAGGAGTGCCTTACTACTGTTTTCATGATGTTGATTTAATTGAAGAAGGTAATAGTTTAGAAGAGTTTACTGAAAGACTAAACTTTATCACTGATTATGCAAAAAATAAACAAGATGCATCGGGTGTTCGATTACTTTGGGGAACAGCTAATCTTTTTTCCCATCCAAGATATATGAATGGTGCTTCCACTAACCCTGATTTTGATGTGGTTGCATTTGCTGGTGCCCAAGTAAAAAATGCCTTGGATGCTACAATAAAATTAGGAGGTGAAAATTATGTTTTTTGGGGTGGTCGTGAAGGTTATATGTCACTTCTCAATACAAACATGAAACGTGAATTGGATCACTTAGCAACTTTTTTATGCATGTGTAGGGATTATGGCAGAGCTAATGGTTTTACTGGTAACTTTTTTATTGAACCTAAACCCATGGAACCTTCTAAGCATCAATATGATTTTGACGCCGCTACCGTTATTGGATTTCTACAAAAATATGATCTAATAGACGATTTTAAGCTGAATATTGAAGTAAATCATGCAACTCTTGCCATGCATACCTTCGAGCATGAATTACAGGTTGCTGCTGATCATGATGTTCTGGGTAGTATTGACGCAAATCGTGGAGACTACCAAAATGGATGGGATACTGATCAATTTCCTGTTGACATATTCGAGATAACTCAAGCTATGCTTGTTTTACTTCAATCAGGAGGTCTTAATGGTGGTGGAGTTAATTTTGACGCAAAACTACGTAGAAATTCTACAGATCTTGAAGATTTATTTCTTGCACATATTGGAGGCATTGATGTTTTTGCAAGATCTCTTATTATTGCTAATAATATATTAGAAGAGTCTCCTTATCTAGAACTACGGAAGAATCGCTACAATTCATTCGATTCTGGAGCAGGAAAAGATTTTGAAGATGGTAATTCTATACTTGAAGACCTCTTTAAGTATGCTTTAAATAAGCAGGAGATAAAACTAAAAAGTGGTAAACAAGAATTATACGAAAATATTATAAATCAGTTTATTTGATACTTATAAATAAATTATAAAATATTGGTATGATAAAACCGAGATATCTATACCCAAATGATTATATGGCAGACCCCTCTGCCCATGTATTTGAAGGAAAATTGTACATATACCCTTCTCATGACTGGGATAGTAAAGTACCTGAAAATGATAATGGTGATCATTTTAATATGAAAGATTACCAAGTGTTTTCAATGGAAAGTATTGATGGTCCTATTAAAAACCATGGGAAAATTTTAGATCTAAAAGATATTCCCTGGGCAGAAAAACAACTATGGGATTCAGATGTTTGCTTTAAAGACAATAAATATTTTTTGTTTTTTTCGGTGAAAGATAAAAAAGGTTTTTTCAGGATTGGAGTGGCAACTTCTGATTATCCGTATGGGCCATTTAGTGTACAAATAAAACCTATACCTGAGAGTTATAGTATAGATCCATGTTTATTTAAAGATGGTAATGATTATTACATGTATTTTGGTGGGCTGTGGGGTGGTCAACTAGAGAAATATAGAAATAATTTATATTCAGAGAATAATAAATTACCTAAGGAGAATGCACCAGCCTTATGTCCAAAAATAGCACGAATGAGTGACAATATGCTAGAATTCGCTGAATCGCCAAGAGATGTTTTGATTATTGATGAAGAAAGAAATACAATTACCCAAGGAGATGTACATCGAAGATTTTTTGAAGCATCATGGATGCATAAATTTAATGGTACATATTATTTTTCATATTCAACTGGTGATACTCATAAAATATGCTATGCTATCTCAGATAATCCTTATGGTCCTTTTATCTATCAAGGAGTAATTTTAACGCCAGTGATTGGTTGGACAACGCACCACAGCATAGTAGAATTTAAAGAAAAATGGTATTTTTTTTATCATGATTGTTTTCCATCTAATGGCAAATCATGGTTAAGAAGTATGAAAGTTGTCGAACTTATTTATGATAAAGATGGCAAAATTAAAACCATTCAAGGATCTAGTGAAGATGAATAAATTCTATTATTACAAAATATCTATAAATAGTTTAAATAAATTAATATTGTTTAATGTATTTATATTAATTACAGCCTGCCAAACCAAGACTAGAGACACAATCTCCTTAAAGAATACTTTTCAAAATAAATTTTATATAGGAGCTGCTATAAATACTGCACAATATTTGGAAGAGGATCAAAGAGCGCTACCAATTTTAAATAAGCATTTTAATTCTATTACACCTGAAAATGATTTGAAATGGATGTATATACATCCATATCCTGACAGTTTCTACTTTGATTTATCAGATAAATTTGTGGAGTTTGGTTTAGTAAATAACATGTTCATAGTGGGACACACTTTAATTTGGCATAACCAAACTCCTGATTGGGTTTTTTTTCACAAAGACGGTGAAATACTAACTCGTGAAGAATTATTAGCTAGAATGAAAACTCACATTTATACTGTTGTAGGTAGATATAAGGGTCAAATAAATGGTTGGGATGTTGTCAATGAAGCACTTAATGAAGATGGTTCTATGCGAGAATCATTTTGGTATCAAATTATAGGTGAGGATTATGTAGCTAAAGCATTTCAATTCGCTTATGAAGCCGATCCTCAAGCAGAGCTATATTATAATGACTATAATTTACACAATGTGAATAAAGCAGATGGAGCTGTTCAGTTAGTAAAATCAATTCAAAAACAAGGCATACCAGTAACTGGCATTGGTATGCAGGGGCACTGGGGACTTGAGTATCCAACTAAAAAAGAATTAGAGGATAGTATTATTAAATTTAAGGAACTTGGTATTGTTGCGATTACTGAATTAGATGTAGATGTACTTCCTTCTGGATCTGGTTATCAAGGAGCTGATATCTCCTTACAAGAAGTACTAATTGAAAAATTAAATCCCTACAGGGAAAATTTGCCTGATTCTATTCAACACTTACAATCAAAACAATATGAAATGTTTTTTGAAGTATTTCTTAAATATTCTGAAAATATCAGTAGAATTACCACCTGGGGCGTAACTGATGATGATTCTTGGAAAAATGAATGGCCTATTTCTAATAGAACAAATTATCCACTTTTATTCGATAGAGAAGGCAATCCAAAGCCTATTGTAAAAAGAATCATTCAACTTACAGAATAGAATTCAAATTAAATAATCCTTATTAGAAGTATGAAATACCAACAAAAATATCTTAGTGTTGGTGAAAAACTAGGTTATGGTCTTGGTGATATGGCTTCTAATCTTTATTTCCAGACATTTGTTGTCTTTATGCCAATTTTTTACACTGACGTCTTTGGATTGGCACCGGCAGCAATGGGTACAATGATGCTCTTTTCTCGCTTATGGGACGCTGCAAATGATCCTTTAATGGGGATGATCGCTGACCGTACACAAACAAAATGGGGTAAGTTTCGACCCTATATAGCTGGTTTTGCGATACCTATTGGAATAGCTGGTTTTCTTGCATTTAATACACCAAATCTAAGCAGTTCTGGTAAGTTATTCTATGCATATGCGACATATATATTGCTTATGATGATGTATACCGCTGTAAATGTGCCCTATGCTGCTTTGATGGGTGTGATAACACCGAATTCTGCTGAACGAACTTCAGTATCTCAATACCGATTCGCATTGGCATTTATTGGACAATTCTTTGCCGGTGCAGTCACATTAGGTTTAGTGCAGTATTTTGGATCGGGTAATGAGGCTAAAGGTTGGAAAATTGTAATGGCTTTATATGGCGTATTTGCTGCTTTTTTATTGTTTGGTACATTTTCATTGACCAAGGAAAGAGTGTTAACCAAGGAACTTAAACGGAATAAAATAAAGGACGATTTAAAGGATCTCATAAAAAACAAACCATGGCTGTTAATTGGTTTGGCAACTTTTTTTCAACTCACCTATATAGTTATGAGAGGGTCCTCTACTACTTATTATTTTAGATATTTTGTAGGAGATCAGGAACTAAATGTACTAGGTATAAGTATAGACTTAGGCTATGCCCTTTTCACTTCATCTTTTATTGGGGTGGGTACTTTAGCGACTTTTATTGGGGCTTTATTGACTAATCAATTCAATAAATACTTTTCAAAAAAAATAATCTATTCCCGATTTTTAATAATAAGTGCTATTTGCTCTCTATTATTTTATTTCCTTTCTCCTGGACATGTAATATTGATGTATATATTAAACGGCCTAGTTTCCTTTTTCTTTGGTTCTGTATCTGTGACTCAATGGGCAATGTATACTGACACAGCTGATTATGGTGAATGGAAATTTGGGCGTAGATCTACTGCTTTAATAATGGCAGCATCATTATTTGCGTTAAAAATGGGATTGACCGCTGGTGGGGCTTTTGTTGGTTGGATTTTAGAGGGATATGGTTTTATTGCCAATGAAGTTCAAACCGAAACAGCATTACATGGAATTAGAATGTTAATGAGTTTATTCCCCGCAATATTTGGAATAATAGGTGGTATATTGATCTTATTTTATCCAATTTCAGATAAAAGCATGGTTGAAATTGAGGCAGATCTTAAGAGTAGAAAATTAATAATGATTTAAAATTGACACTTAACCTAAAATATTAAAATGTTATATACATATTAATAATAAACTTTTAAATAAGCCTGCGAAGACGGTTTTCTGTTCTTAGAATCGTAGAAAACTTTAAACTACACTAGATCCTAATGTTAGATTTAATACTGATTTTTCTAAAAAAAATTGCCTTTGAACGTCAAAAAAAAATTATTTGGTTCTGTATTCTTTCTGCAATCATATTAAATAAGAATGGATATACACAAAGTATCATTTTAACTAATAATGGAGGCTTCGAAAATGCAAATGTTGGTGATTCAACGGATATAGATAACTGGAGCTTAATCGTCAACGAAGACTCTGAAGCTAAATTTAAGATAATTAATCAAAATGTTCATTCAGGTGATAAAGCATTACAAGTTGTAATTGGTGGTATTGGAGCAAATGAATGGAACATACAAGCCGTTAATGAACCAGTAAAATTAATTCCTGGCTTAACACATACGTTTAAAATTTGGCTAAAAGCATCATCTAATGGATCTTTAGCAAATATAACAGTTGGGAAACCAGACTACTCAGGTGAATTAGGTAGAGTTGGGAAAGTCAATATTGGTACTACGTGGGCTGAATATAGCTTTAAATTTGAAGTGGGTGACAATGATTCACTAGCTAGAGCCCCTATACACTTTAATTTCAATGAAAATAAAAATGATACAATTTGGATTGATGATTTTAGTATATCCTATCCTAGGATTATAGGAGAGCCGATAGTAATTGAGGCTGAAAATGGACTCATGGGTAATGAGTGGATTACAGAGACTGATACTGACGATGGTAATACATATGTAACCATTACAACCGATTATAATGAGAGTTCAGGCAATGATTCCATACCAGGCAATAATAGAACAATAAATTACCAATTAAATTTCCCTGACACTGGCAGTTATGATTTATTTGCTAGGATATGGGTTGGACCTGATTCAACTGAAAATGATAGTTGGTTTATACCAAAAAAATTTGGCCTATTTGATCCCAATATTGCTTCCAATTGGATCAAAATGGATAATTTAGCTAGAATGGGATTTAATATTCCAGGGTCTATTGTAAAAAGTAATGGTTATGTAGGATCTGAAGAATGGAAATGGATAGTATTAAATAGAGATATATCAGAAGTTTATCATTCAATTAGAGTTAATGACCTCGATAGCTTAGAACAAGTATTTCAGATTGGTGCAAGTGAAATTGGGCTATATATAGATAAATTAGCTTTTGGACTTTCTAATTTTTATTACACTGTTGATAATTTAAATAAGGCAGAAGCTGGTTCGTTAATTCCTCCAGTAGAACCCAAAGATCCAATAGCCAAGGATAAAATTAAGTGGTTAGGTAATAACTTTAAATCAGCAACTAATTGGGACAAATATTTTACATATTACTGGAATCAAATCGTTCCTGAAAATGCTGGTAAGTGGGGTAGTATCGAGAGGGTCCGAGATCAAATGAATTGGACGTACTTAGATGAAGGTTATAACTTTGCAAAAGAACATGGTTTCCCTTTTAGGTTTCATGTACTAATTTGGGGAAATCAACAACCTGATTGGATAAATAATCTAAACTCTGAGGAACAACTTGATGAGATTAAAGAATGGATGGATGCAGTTGCTGAACGTTACCCTGACATTGATTATCTCGAAGTAGTTAATGAAGCTTTAGCCGGGCATAATCGCCCCAATGGCGTTGAAGCTCCTGCAAATTATATCAATGCTCTAGGTGGTACTGGAGAAACAGGATATGACTGGATTATTACTGCGTTTGAAATGGCAAGAGAGCGTTTCCCAACGACTCCTCTTATGATTAATGATTATGGAATAATGGGTAACTCATCTGCTGCTAACAATTACATAAATATTATTAAATTGTTAAAGGCCAGAGATTTAATAGATGTAATAGGTATACAAGCCCATGCTTTTAGTACGAGAGGTTCAGCTGCAGGTATTAAAAATATTTTAGACAAATTAGCAGAAACTGGTTTACCAATTCAAGCAACTGAAATGGATATTGATGGACTACCTCGAAGTTCAAATAGTGTTTCTGATGAAAAACAACTAGAAGATATACAACGTATTTTCCCAATATTTTGGGAACATCCATCGGTAATGGGTGTAACTTTCTGGGGTTGGCAAAGAGGAATGTGGAGAGACGAATTTGATGCTTTTTTAATGAGAAGTAATGGAGAAGAACGCCCAGCTTTACAATGGCTACGTACGTATGTTGATACCGCAACTATTGAGTATAATGTATCTAATGATTTGATTGAATCAATCCCTACTGGCTATAGTCTATTTCAAAACTACCCCAATCCATTTAACCCATCTACCCAAATTCTGTATGTACTACCAGAAGCGACACAAGTAACTCTTGAAATATATAATACCTTAGGACAGAAGGTAATGGATCTAGTCAATGGACAAAAATCTGTTGGTCATCATACAGCGATATTTAATGCCTCGACACTATCTAGTGGAATATATCTCTATAGATTAACAACTCCTTCATTTACTGAAACGAGAAAAATGCTTCTAATTAAGTAGAAACTTGGGCTTCAAGCGTGCTTCTCTAACTCTAATTTAACCAAGCCAATTAGCCCACAAAAAAATCAAAACGGTAAAGAAGGAAATTTTGTGTAATAGGGTATTATTCCCTATTACATTATAAATTACTTCTAATCTTAATAAGAATGTGATAAAGTATAAAATGAAAATCAGCTTATCAGTACTGATTTTACTAGCCAATTCACTGTGTGTCTTTGCACAAGAATCAGGAATTGTCATAAATGAATTTCTTGCCTCAAATGTAACAACGAACCCTGATATAGTAGATTTTAGAGATTTCTCCGACTGGATCGAATTGTATAACAATCAGGATTTTGATGCTGATTTAAGCGGGTATTATCTAACAGATGATCTTAATGATCAAACAAAATGGCAGATTCCGCAAAATACCATTATCCCAAGCAAAGGCTTTTATTTTCTGTGGGCTGATGGTGAGGACGATATCCCAGGACAAAATTATATAAGAAACTGGTGGCCAAATAATATTTCATATACAACTCAATGGTCTCACACCAATTTCAAACTAAATAAAGAAGCCGAGCTAATCGCCCTTTTTAATTCTAATGGTATACTTATTGATTCTGTTAGTTACTCAAATCAGATTGAAGATGTCTCCTATGGTAGAAAACCAGACGGCTCTTCCAGCTGGTTTAGGTTTGGTGAACCCACTCCAGGAAAGTCAAATTCCACCGAAAGTATAAAATCCACTCTATTCGCCGGAGACGTAATTTTCTCACAACCAGGTGGATTCTTCACTTCTTCTCAATCAGTGGTTCTGAGTTCGAATTCCGATATGGGGACAATTAGATATACTTTAGACGGTAAAGAACCAACTAGTGAATCAGCTATATATGAAGCACCTATTTTTATTAATAAAAATACCGTTCTAAAAGCAAGAGTTTTTGAGGAAAAAAAAATACCAGGAATAGTTTACGGAAGTTCTTATTTCATCAATGAAGATCGTAATCTACCCGCATTCTCCATCATTTCCGACCCAGAATATATTATGGGTAAAAATCTTGGTATTTATCTGAATACACTCAAAGAGAGGGAAATACCTGTTAATATTGAATTCATCCCATTAGGTTATGATGCGGAATTTTCTCAACAAGTTGGAATGAGAATCGGTGGAGAGAATATATACAGATTTGCCCAAAAACCTTTGAATATATATGCCCGTGGAGATTATGGTAATACAAATATTGAATATCCGGTCTTCGATCACCTGCCTTTCAAATCATATAAAAGATTATACTTGCGCAACAGTGGTGATGACTGGCCATATACAATGATCCGTGATGGTATGATATCTAGCCTAATTAGGGATCAGGTTTCAAATTCAGTGCAGGCTTACAGACCTAGTGTGTTATACCTGAATGGTGAGTACTGGGGAATTTATAATCTGCGTGAAAAGCTGGATTCTCAATACTTCTCTCTCCATTATGGTACTGCTGAAGCCGATCTTGATCATTTAGAAGCAAATTATAGAGTCATTGAGGGTGACTCTACCGATTATCTTGCATTACTTGATCAGATTTCTTCCACCGACATCATTACTCCGGATTTCTATTCTAAAATTAACGGTATGGTCGATGTTCAGAATCTTATGGATTTTGTAATTGTTCAAGCTTATCTAGCAAACAGTAGCTGGGGGCATAACAGAGAGATTTGGAGAGATCGCGGGAATGATAGTATTTGGCGTTGGGTACTAGTTGATATGGATCGAGGTTTCAATACCCGCAGAATTAATAGTAATCAAATTCAAGATATCTATGAAGATTTTGAACTTTTCAGATATCTGAGTTCTAATGAGCAATTCAAAAATGAATTTCTTCAACGCTATTCTGAACGGATTAATACCACATTTGCTACTAATAGGGTGATCTCGATCATTGACAGTCTAGCCTCTGGTATTGAAGCCGAAATCCCTCGTCATATATCAAAATGGGGAACTTTTATAGATACACTATCCATAACTGAGTGGGGAGAGACATCTGGTATTTCCTCTATTGAAGGTTGGAAAGCTGAGATACAGAAATTCAGAACTTTTGCAGAAAAACGTCCTGCTTCAGCAATACGAAATTTATCTGACCTGTTTTCTCTTAATGGTCGCTCAACACTTTCCATAAGTTCGAATATACAAGGTGCTGGAAAAGTGGATGTGAATGGATTTTTCAAAGATATAGATGCTTCAGGACTTTACTTTAATCGAATTCCGATCCCAATAAAAGCTTATTCTCCACCAGGATATCGATTCAGCTCCTGGAAGCAGATTGGAGGAGCTTCGTATGAAACCCTTATATCCAAAAAAAGTGTCTGGAGTTACTATGACCAGACAGGTGTACCTTCCCGCTGGAATAAACTTGATTTTGACGACACTACCTGGAATTTAGGTCCAGGAATATTAGGCTACGGGGATGATCAGGATACGCAAATCGAGTATGGATCAGATGCAAAAACAAAAAATATAAGTGCCTATTTCCGTCATAGTTTTGAACTAACTGAAATATCAAATATCTCAGAATTAGAATTTGAAATATTAATTGATGACGGTGCGGTTTTATACATGAATGGCAGTGAGATCGCACGATTTAATATGCCTGATGGTGCAGTTAATGAAAATACGCAAGCTATTGATGCTATCGGATCTAACGATGAGACAACCTATCATAAATTCCGTATCAGCCCTGAGAATTTATTAACTGGTGAGAATATGATAGCCGTTTCAATACATCAAAGTTCACCTACCAGTTCTGACCTAAGCTTTGACCTTAGCCTATCTAAAATTATGGCATATCAATCTGCTGATACTACCCTGATCTCAAAAACAGATTCAATCAGCATAAGTCTTTTAGGAGATACTGAAATCTTTGCAGAATTCATACCTAATAGTTCTAGTTTCATCCCTTCAGTCATCGAACAATCTTTGACTCTTAATAAAGCTGGCTCACCGTACTTTCTATCCGAGAATGTAGAGATCAAGTCCGGAGCAGTCCTTGAAATTGATGCAGGTGTTGAATTACTAATTGATCAAGGCAAAGGAATTACTGTAAAAGGAACGCTAACCATCAATGGTACGGAAAATGAGCCCGTTAGACTGAATCCTTATATTCCTGGTCAACAATGGAAGGGTTTATTTTTTGATAATGCAGATTCCAGATCAATCTTAGATCATTTGATTATTACTGAAGCAAGTGGGATAATAAATCATGAATATTTCTTTTCCGCTATTTCCCTTATTAACTCAGACGTAGAGATCTCAAATTCCGTTATTAGAGACATTTTCCTACCGATTTCTTCCCAATACAGCAGATTAAAGCTAACAGGTAGCAGAATAACCAATGCTACTCATATAGGTGACTATGTGAATGTGAATGGTGGAAAATTGTGGCTGATTAATAACACTTTTGAAGGCAATAATATTGAGGACATGGACGCTATTGATATTGGATTTATGGAAGACACCACTATTATTCAAGGTAACAAATTTTATGATTTCATTGGTGACAACACAGATGCAATAGATGTTGGAGATTCATCAACAGACGTTCAGATCATAGGGAACAAAGTTGTCAATTGTGGTGACAAAGCCGTATCCATAGGTCAGGGTTCAGAAGCTCGTATCTTTAAAAATGTCTTTGCCAAATGTAATTTGGGAGTTGGTATAAAAGATTCTAGTTCAATTGGCTACATATATCATAATACATTTTACTCAAACAATGTGGGTGTAGCTGTATATGAAAAAGTTCTTAACCGTGGTGGGGGTTCAGCTGAGGTTAGAAACTCTATCTTTATGAACTCAGCTGAAGCACCAATAACCTACGATGAATTCTCTTCGGCCAAAGTGTATTATTCCATAAGTGATACCGATACTCTCGAAGGGAGCTTCAATCTTTTAAGTGATATCTATCTTATAAATCCTGATAATGAAAACTATTATCCTCAGGTTGTATCCCCAGTGATCAATGCTTCTGAGAATACATATGTTGATTATGAAAGTGCCGACTTATTATCAGAAATCGGAGCATTTCAATTTCAGGGTATACTTAATTCGGATCTAGTGATCAATGAAATCAATTATAATTCCTCGCCGGATTTTAATTCTGAAGACTGGGTTGAATTTTATAATACTACAAATTCTCATCTGGATATCAGCAAATGGGTATTCATTGATGGGTCTTTTGAACAAACCTATGTATTTGAGGATAATATGATCATCCCTTCACGCAGATATTATGTTATATCCCGCGATCTTGCATTATTCAAAGATTTATTTCCTGCTGTAACTAATGTCACCGGAAGTATGAATAATGGTCTGAGCAGCAATGGAGAATCATTGTATTTGTATAATAATGATGGCTTTCTTATCGATTCAGTCAGTTTTACGGACAGAAGCCCGTGGCCAAAGCAAGCTGATGGAAACGGTTCAACCCTTGAGCTTAAATCCCCGTTTCTTGATAATGGTTTACCAGACTCTTGGCAAGCTTCTCCAGGGCACGGAACACCCGGATTAGATAATTCTCAGTTCACATCAAATACATTTGAGGATGACACTATTCCAGAAAAAATTGCTCTATTTCAAAATTATCCTAATCCATTCAATCCTTATACCTTAATCAATTTTGATTTACCTGAAAACAGTCAGGTTTCTTTGAAAGTCTATGATATGCTTGGTCGGGAAGTAGCAATATTAGTTAACGGTCCAATTGAGGCAGGGTACCATAAGGTCACCTTTGATGCGAAAAACCTTGCGTCAGGAATGTATATCTATCGTTTGATAGCGTCTAATACTATAGTCACTAGAAAACTTACTATAATAAAATAATAATTAAGAGATGCC
>MDSZ01077569.1_pt1 | contig 15984 bp, 14 predicted proteins | sample 811201 | NCBI WGS metagenome assembly MDSZ01 (sample SAMN05326647, study PRJNA326480) | marine metagenome | isolation source: seawater | place: Indian Ocean: North | collected 2010
AAATAAAATAATGAGAAAAAATTCAAGAATATGATTCAAGAACAAGTTTCATACTAAGTAAAGTTTAACAACAATTCATATTAAAGCCCGAGAGATCGGGCTTTTTTTTATATTTGCCTGCCATGAAATTATCTCAACATATTAAGGAAAACCTGAATCTTTCTTTTCCTATTATGATTAGTCAACTCGGTCATATAACTGTTGGCGTAGTTGATAGTATAATGATTGGTAATGTGTCAGTACCTCAGCTAGGAGCAGTATCTCTTTCAACTTCTATTTTCGGCTTTATTCTTTTATTTTGTATTGGTTTATCATACGGAATTACACCTATTATATCATCTAAAAAATCAGATAAAACCTATGTTTCTAAGATTTTTTATAATGGACTATATCTCAATTTAATTTTTACTATTCTTCTAGTTTTTATAACTATATATTCAAAATTTTTTCTGAATTATCTAGGTCAAGATAAAGAAGTTCTGTACCATACTTTTGGGTATTTGGATATAATATGTATTTCTCTTATCCCCCTTATATTGTTTCAGACATTTAAACAGTTTATCGAGGGTTTAGGCTTTACTAAACCTGCAATGTATATTTCTATATTTTCAAATATTATTAATATAGTATTAAATGCAGTTTTAATTTTTGGACTATTAGGTTTTCCTAGATTAGAAATTATTGGAGCCGCTTATGCAACTCTTATTAGTAGAATCTTAATGTTTATTTTAATATTGATTTATTGTTTGAAAAGTAAAAAATTTCAAAATTATATTTTTTGTTTAAATATCTCATTCAACTATAATTCTTTTAGAGCAATTTTTGGAATTGGATTTACCTCAGGTCTACAGTATATTTTTGAGGTAGGAGCATTTACTGTAGCTACAGTAATAATTGGATCTATTGGAGCAGTTCAGTTAGCTTCTCATCAAATTGCTTTGAATCTAGCAAGTATTTCATATATGGTTGCTTCAGGAATAGGATCTGCTGCAATGATATCTCTAGGCTATTATTATGGTGTTGGTGATAAATCTGAAATCAGAAAATCAGGCTATTCAAATTTTATACTTGTATTAATTCTTATGAGTATATCTGCTTTTATATTTATTGTATTTAGAGATATACTTCCAACATTTTATGTTGATGATAAAGAAGTTGTAATATTAGCATCATCTCTACTCATTCTTGCTGGACTATTTCAATTATCTGATGGTGTTCAGGCTGTTGGTTTAGGTATATTACGAGGAATAAGAGATACTAAAATTCCTACACTAATTACATTTATTTCTTATTGGGTTATTGCTATTCCTTTTTCATATTATTTAGGAATAATTTCAGATTATGGTTTATTCGGAGTTTGGATTGGATTAAGTGTTGGATTAACTATAGCAGCAGTTTTTCATGTTCTTCGTTTTAACTATCTTACGTCCGTCAAATAACCATGAAAATATTTACAATACTTTATTCTTTTTACGGTCTTCTGGTTTTCTCATCTCTTTTTATTTTCTTTTCAATACCACTTTTATTAGGAATCTGGTTTAAGCCTTTGAAAAGAATGGCTTACTGGGCTCATCATAAAATAGCAAGAACATTTTTCTCACTAATATTTATTCCAATGAAGATTAGTTATGAAGAAGGTGTTGATTTGAAAAAACAATATGTAATCATAGCAAACCACTTTTCCTACATAGATATACCAGCTCTTGCTGCATTAAATATACCTTTTAAGTTCATAGGAAAAATGCAAGTGAATAACATTCCAGTTTTAGGTTATATTTTCAAAAATCTTCATATAATGGTTGATAGAGATAGTAAAGAAAGTAGAAAGCAAACTTACATTGATTGTTTTAGGTCATTAGATCAAGGATATAGCATAGGAATTTTTCCTGAGGGGGGTATTAAGACAGAAAAAGTTCCAAAAATGGCTATTTTTAAAAATGGGGCATTTGCAATGGCTCTTGAAAAACAAGTACCTATCCTCCCTGTATCTTTACTTGGTGCGTATAAAATAATGAAAGGCTCATTTTATATCAATTGGAGTCCATGTGAGATAGTGTGTCATAAACCTATTTATACTGATGGCTACACGACTAAAGATGTAGACGCATTTAGAGATAAGTGCTATAAGATTTTACAGTCTGAACTTGATAAATCTTATAAGGAATAAGAGATTATTTGATTATTTTATTCCCTTAAAAAAACTAACTTTATCGTTATGTCATCGAATCATTTTAATTACGGAGAGGATACTTTAACGTATGATATAGCTTTACAAATTGCTAATGGTAAAATTAATGCTGGGATATCTGATACTCAGAAAGATATAATCTCACATTCAAGGAAAAATGTAGAAAATGCTTTAGTATCCAACCAAAAAATTTATGGTGTTAACACAGGCTTTGGTGCTCTTTGTAGTACGATTATTTCTAAAGATGAAGTTAGTCAACTCCAAAAAAATTTAATAAAAAGTCATGCTGTAGGTGTAGGGGAGAATATTCCCAAGATTATTTCAAAATTGATGATGATTTTAAAAGTTCACTCTTTATGCATGGGTTATTCTGGAGTAAGAATTGAATTAATTGAAAGGATTTTATGGAAAATGCATAATGATATTATTCCGGTTGTACCTTCCAAAGGTTCTGTAGGTGCATCTGGAGATTTGGCACCTCTTGCTCATCTTTTTTTACCACTAATTGGTGATGGGAAAGTATATTATAAAAATAAGAAGATCAAAACTTCCAAAATGTTATCATTAGAGAACAAAACTCCTCTTGAGATAAAGGAAAAAGAGGGGCTTGCTCTTTTAAATGGGACTCAATTTATTGCTGCTTATTCATGTTATGCTTTATCAAGATTTAATAATTGTCTAGACACTGCTGATATAATTGGAGCTATGTCAGTTGAATCTACTTTAAGTTCAGTAGTTCCTTTTAATAAAGAAATATCTAAACTTCGACCATTTCAGGGAGCACAACACGTTTCAAATAGAGTTCGAAGTCTTCTTAAAAATTCTAAGATTTTAGAGTATCACAAAGACTGTGATAAAGTTCAGGATCCATATTCTATAAGATGTATTCCTCAAGTACATGGTGCAAGCTGGGATGCTTTTTATCATCTAGAAAGGATGGTAAATATTGAACTTAATTCGATAACAGATAATCCTATTGTTCTAAAAGATGGGAATATAGTAAGTGGTGGTAATTTTCATGGACAACCTCTTGCAATACCAATTGATTATAATGTAATAGCTGCTTCTGAGCTAGGAAATATTTCAGATAGAAGGATTTACTTACTTCTTAAAGGAAATGAGAAAGTGCCAAAACTTCTTGTTAAGAATACAGGTGTTAATTCTGGATTTATGATTTTACAATATACTACCGCAGCATTAGCAAGTGAGAATAAAAATTTATGTTATCCAGCTAGTGCAGATTCTATTACTACATCTTTAGGTCAAGAAGACCATGTTAGTATGGGGTCAATTGGAGCTGTAAAATTTCTTCAAGTAGTTAAAAATTTGGAAAAAATATTAAGCATTGAGCTAATATGTTCATCACAGGCATATGATTTTTTAAAACCTTTGTCTTCTGGAAAGAAAATTGAGGATTGTCATAAGTATATTCGAACTAAAATATCTCATTCTAATAACGATAAAGTTTTTATTAATGATATGAAAGAGGCTTTAAAAATTATAAAGTCAAAAAAATTAATAGAGTTAACTTCTTAGAAAAATGAATACTAAAAGTTTTATAAAAAAGTATGCTAGTCATCCAAATTATAAGTCTCCGACGGGTAATACTTTACATGCAAAAAGCTGGCAAACCGAAGCACCCCTTAGAATGTTTTTAAATAATTTAGATTCAGAAGTTGCAGAGGATCCATCCAAGTTAGTTGTTTATGGAGGGTCTGGTCAGGCAGCCAGAAACAGGCAGTCTGTAGAAAAAATAATTGATGTTCTTTTAAATCTTGAGAACGATGAAAGTTTATTGATTCAATCTGGTAAACCTATAGGTAAAGTAAGAACCCATGATCAGGCACCTAGGGTTCTTATTGCTAACTCAAATCTTGTTCCTGAGTGGGCGAACTGGGAACATTTTGAGAAACTAAAAGAAGACGGTTTGATGATGTATGGTCAGATGACAGCTGGTAGTTGGATTTATATAGGTACTCAAGGTATACTGCAAGGAACATATGAGACGTTTGCAGCATGCGCAAACAAACATTTTGGAGGTTCCTTAAGAGGAAAATTACTTGTCTCAGGTGGGTTAGGAGGTATGGGTGGTGCTCAACCTCTTGCTGCTACGATGGCAGGTGCGACATTTCTAGGTGCAGATATCGATCCAAAGAGAATTGAAAAGAGACTTAACACAAGATATCTTGATAAGATGACAGAATCTTATGTTGAGGCTAGGGATTGGGCTCTTGATGCTAAGAATAAAGGAGAGAACATTTCTATCGGCTTAGTGAGTGATATAGGAGATATGCTTGATAAATTAATTGAAGATGAAATTATACCTGAAATATTAACTGATCAAACATCAGCTCATGATCCAGTTTTTGGATATGTCCCTAATGGGATAAATTTAGAAAAGGCAGAAAAATTAAGATCTGAAGATCAAAAATTTTATAAAGACCTTTCTCTTAAAAGTATGGCAAGACATGTTTCTTTGATGTTAAGAATGCAGGAGTTGGGATCTATAACTTTTGACTATGGTAATAATTTGAGAGAATTTGCTAAACAAGGCGGAGAAAAAAATGCATTTAATTTTAATGGTTTTGTTCCAGATTATATTAGGCCATTGTTTTGTGAGGGAAAAGGTCCATTCAGATGGGCAGCTCTTTCTGGAGACCCTGAAGATATTTATACAACTGATAAGGCATTAATAGATGCTTTTCCAGAAAATAAAGATATGATCAGCTGGCTTACGCAGGCTAGAGAAAAAATTCAATTTCAAGGTCTTCCTTGTAGAATTTGTTGGTTAGGTATGGGCGAGAGAGAAAAAGCAGGTCTAATTTTTAATGATTTAGTTAAGCAAGGAAAAGTTTCGGCTCCGATAGCTATAGGAAGAGATCATTTAGATTGTGGTTCTGTAGCATCACCAAATAGAGAAACTGAAGGCATGCTTGATGGCTCTGATGCAGTATCTGATTGGCCGCTTCTAAATTTGATGTCTAATACTGCTGGTGGAGCAACTTGGGTTTCTTTTCATCATGGTGGCGGTGTAGGCATGGGTTACTCCCAGCACGCAGGTATGGTTGTGCTTGTTGACGGGTCAGAAAGAGCAGAGAAATGTATTAATAGAGTATTACATAATGATCCTGCAATGGGAGTCTTCAGACATAATGATGCAGGATATGATATTGCTAAGAAACATTCAAAAAAATTTAATTTAGATATTTAACATTGAAAGAATTAATTGGCCCTTTTTCACAAATAATTACAATGGCAAATGTGCCAGAAAGAGGAGCAATAAATGATAAGAGTCTTGAAATAATAGAAGATGGTGGGGTAGTAATTGAAAATGAAAAAATTATCGAGGTAGGAGTTTTCTCATTATTAAATAAAAATATTTCAGATACAAGAGAAATTAATTATCCGTGTGTACTTCTTCCCGGTTTTATTGATTCACATACTCATGTTTGTTATTATGGAAATAGGTCAGATGAGTATGCTAAAAGAAATTCTGGAATTTCATATCAACAAATATTAGCAGAAGGTGGTGGGATTCATAATACTATGAATTCAACATCTAATTGTACGGATGATCAATTAATAGATGATACATTAAATAGACTAAAAAGACATTTCCAGGAAGGAGTATTAACTTGTGAGGTAAAAAGTGGGTATGCTTCTAGTTTAGAAGATGAAATTAGAATGCTGAAAGTTATAAATCAAATTGATAATGATAATGAAATAGATTTAATTCCTACTTGTCTTGCTGCTCATGTAACTCCAAAAAGTTATGAGTCTTCTAAAAAATATCTAGAATCCATTTTAAATGAATTACTACCAAAAATAAAGGAAGATAATTTATCTAATAGGATTGATATTTTTATAGAGGAAAAAGCTTTTTCTATTAGTGAAGCATCTAACTTTTTGGAAAAAGTGAAAAATGATTTTTTGATTACTGCCCATGCAAATCAATTTACTTCTGGTGGTCTTAAGGTTGGGGTTGATAATGGTGCTGTAAGTGTTGATCACTTAGAAGTGGTAACAGATCAAGAAATAGATTATTTATCAAAATCAGATACAACAGGAGTAGTATTGCCAGGATGTAGTATAGGTCTCGGTATACCATTTGCTCCAATAAGAAAACTTTTAGACAATAATTGTAAAGTATCTATAGCCTCAGATTGGAATCCGGGTTCTGCTCCCATGGGTGATTTGTTAATGCAAGCGTCTCTTCTTGGGTCAATGGAAAAATTATCTGATGCTGAAGTTCTTGCTGGCATTACATGCAGGTCGGCAAATGCATTATCTTTAGAAGATAGAGGATCTCTTCAGAGTGGAAAAATTGCGGATATGATTGGGTTTGAAACAAATAATTTTAGAGATATTCTTTATAATCAGGGAAAGCTAAAACCTTCCTTTATTTGTAAAAGAGGAAAAATCTATAATTAATATTTAATTTTAAATTGTGAATAAAATAATTGAGTGTGTACCTAATTTTTCTGAAGGAAGAAATCAAGAGGTTATTAATGAAATATCTGAAGCTATTTCTAATACCAAAGGTGTTCATTTATTAAATGTAGATCCTGGACAAGCTACTAATAGAACAGTTATGACTTTTGTTGGAGATCCAGATTCTGTAATTTCTGCTGCTTTTAATGCAATTAAGATTGCAAGTGAAAAAATTGATATGTCTAAACATACAGGGGAGCATCCAAGGTTTGGAGCTACAGACGTATGTCCTTTAATTCCTGTTTCTAATATAACATTTGATGAGCTTATTCCATATGCAGAGAAGTTAGCAAGAAAAGTTTCTGAAGAATTAAATATCCCAATATACTTATATGAACATGCAGCTAGAGAAGATAAAAGACAAAATTTAGCAAATATAAGATCAGGAGAGTACGAAGGTCTTGAGAAAAAAATTAATAGTAAAGGTTGGAAACCAGATTTTGGAATTAAGTTTAATAAAAAATCAGGAGCTACAGCTATTGGAGTTAGAGATTTTCTAATAGCATATAATATAAACCTAAATACTAAATCTACTAGATTGGCAAATGCTATTGCTTTTGATGTAAGAGAGAAGGGACGGATTAAAAGAAAAGGACATCCAGTTATAGGTGAAATTGTATATGATAAAGATGGAAATCCTGAAACTATTCCAGGGTCATTAAAACATGTAAAAGCAATTGGATGGTATATTGAAGAATTTGGTATTGCTCAGATATCAATGAATCTTACTAACATTACCGAAACTCCAATACATGTTGTTTTTGAAGAGGTGACAAAAAAAGCTAATGCTAGAGGTGCCAGTGTAACAGGCTCAGAATTAGTTGGTCTAATTCCTCTAAAATCTATGATTGATGCTGGAAAATATTTTTTAAAAAAACAAAATAGATCTATTGGTATACCTGAAGAAGATATAATTAAGATTGCTATAGAATCTTTGGGTCTTAATCAGGTAAAGACTTTTGATCCTAGTAAAAATATTATAGAGTACTATCTTGATAAAATAACTAATAAAAATGGTAAGCTCATTGATTTATCTTCAAGAAGCTTTTCTGATGAAGTATCACGAGAAACTCCAGCTCCTGGTGGAGGTTCTGTTTCATCATATGTTGGTGCACTAGGTACATCTTTAGCAGGGATGGTTGCTAATCTTTCTTGTAATACGAGAGGATGGGAAAATAAAGTTGAAACATTTAGCGATAAGGCTTATCAAATTAACCATCTTAGAGAAAAATTATTATCTCTTGTTGATGAAGATGCTTATTCATTTAATAGTATAATGGATGCATATAAGTTACCTAAAGATTCAGAAAAAAATAAAAAAATTAGATCTAAAGCAATCAAGGATGCTACACTTTATGCTGCTCAAATACCTTTAAATATAATGATTGAGTCATATAATGCTTATGATATAATTGAGTTTTTAGCCAAGAAGGGAAATCAAAACTCATTATCTGATTCTGGTGTTGCTTGCTTGTGTGTTCATACAGCTATTCATGGAGCTTATCTTAATGTAAGAATTAATTTAAAAGATGTTACTGACGGGGAATATATAATGAATGAGGCAGAAGAGGTTTTAAAAAACTCTAAAATAAGAAAAGAAAAAATTATGAAATTGGTAGAAGATAAATTATAATTTTTACTTTTAAATAACTTTACAGAAATGCAGGATTTTAATGAATTTTTAATATTTATAGATCAGTATTTAGGAAGCTCCTCTTGGTTTGTGCCATTATTACTAGGTACAGGAATTTTCTTTACTTTCTATTTAAGATTTCCACAGATAAGATATTTTAATTTTGCTCTAAAAGTAGTTAGAGGAAGATTTGATAAGAAAGATGATCAAGGTGATACATCTCATTTTCAAGCACTTACAACTGCTCTTTCTGGAACTGTTGGAACAGGAAACATTGCTGGTGTAGCTTTTGCTATTCATCTTGGAGGCCCGGCGGCTTTGTTTTGGATGTTGGTTACAGCTATGGTAGGTATGACAACAAAATTTGTAGAAGTTACCTTATCACATAAGTATAGAGAAAAAATTTCTGATGGTTCTATGTCAGGAGGACCAATGTATTTTATGAAAAATGCTGATTTTAGATTATTTGGAAAAAAAGTTGATCTAAAATGGGTTGGAATATTATTTGCCTTTGCAACTGTTTTATCTTCTTTTGGTACTGGGAGCTTACCTCAGATCAATAGTATATCAAATTCTATGTTTTCTTCTTTTGGTATTGATAAAATGCTTACTGGTGGAATTCTAGCTGTTCTTTTAGGGATTGTAATTATTGGTGGAATTAAAAGAATTGCAAGTATTACAGAAAAACTAGTTCCTTTCATGGCTGTTGTATATATAATTGGAGCTTTTTCGGTTATTATTTTTAATTATCAAAATATTGTCCCTTCATTTATCTCAATATTTGCTGAAGTTTTCTCTGGAAGTGCGGCAGTAGGAGGTTTTCTTGGTGCTTCAATCTCTTTTGCAATTTCTAGAGGTGTAAATAGGGGATTATATTCAAATGAGGCTGGACAAGGTTCTGCTCCAATTGCTCATGCTTCTGCTAAAACAAATGAACCTGTATCTGAAGGACTAGTAGCTATATTAGAACCGTTTATTGATACGATAATTATTTGTACAATCACAGGCTTAGTTTTATTATCTTCTGGAGTATGGAATGAAAAACATGAAAATACATTTGCTCAAGCTGATCTTATTTTTTTAGATAAAGTATATAGTGAGGATAATGAAGATGATGTAAAAGATTTATTTAACTATCTTAATGGTAATAGTGACATTTCAATGTATAATGGCAGTTTAGAAGTAACTGATGGAAAGTATTATCAGCAAATATCTACTCTTCATGCTCGTTCTATAGCTGAAGATATTTTGTTTTATGATAAAAATGAGGAAGCGTTTAATGGGACTTTAAATATAATTGATGGAAAAGTTCAAAATGATGTGATTGTTAAAGGAAAATCTTTAGTACATAGCGCACCTTTAACTGCCATTGCTTTTGATAGAGGATTTTTTGGTAATTATGGTAATTATATTGTTAGTATCGGTCTTTTATTATTTGCATTTAGTACTGCTATTTCATGGTCATATTATGGAGATAGGGCAATGACTTTCTTGTTTGGAGCAGGTTCTGTACTATATTATAGAATAATTTATGTTATTGGTTTTTTTGTTGCGTCATTTGCTGATACAACAGTTATTTGGAATGTTTCTTTAATAACTATAGCATTAATGACAGTTCCAAATCTAATTGGATTGTTATGGCTAAGAAAAGAAGTAAAATCAACAATTAGCAAGTATTGGGTTGACTTTAAGAAGGAGTGGCCAAATGAAAAGACACCAGAATAAGTTATTCTAGTTTTTTATCAATTTCATTAATTATATTTTCAATTTTTTTATAAGCATCTTTATTTTCTGATGTTTGACCCTTGTTATCTTCTAGCTCTACAGAAAGTTTAAATGCTATCATTGCTAATATATCTTGTAAGTCGTCAATATTCATTTCACTTTTTATTTCTGATATTCTTTTATTGAGATCTTTACCTATATTTCTAATTTTTTGTTCTTCCTCAATAGGAACTTTCATAGGATAGGATCTATTTCCAATAACTAATTTTATCGAGAGGTTTTCCAAATTATTCTTTTATGTTTTTTATTAAAATATCTAATTCATCAATTGTAGAGTCTATTTCTTTTTTTAGGTTTGTTTTTTCATTTGATGTGAGAACTCCTAAATTTTTATCTCCCGCATTATTAAATTTATATAAGATCAAGTCAATTTCTTTATCTGTGATTTCTTTTTTTAACTTGTCGTTTATTGCCTCAAGTTTCTTGAATTTAGTAATGAGAATGGAAAATTTATTTTCTAACTCAATAATTTTTTTATTTAAACTATCAGGCATATTATTTTCTAATTTCAGCTCTTAAATCCTTTTCTAATCTAAATATTAAATTTTCCATTATGTTATTTATTGTTTTATCTTCCAAAGTTTTATTTTCATCATGAAGAACAAATCTTAAGGCATAAGCAATTTTATTTTTACCTATTTTATCACCTTCATACATATTATATAAAGAATAATTTTTAATGATTTTTTTTCTGTTTTGATCAATGAGAGATGCGATTTCAGAAAACTTCTGATTTTTTGATAAAATAATTGAAAGATCTCTTTTGACCTCAGGAAATTTTGAAATTTTAGTAAAGCTGAAATTATTTTTAAAATTTAATAAATAATTATCCCATAAAATTTCAGAATAATATACCTTTTGACCTATCTCAAAATTTTTGAGTAGACTTTCTTTAACTTCTCCAATCATACATATTGTTTTTTTATTATGAATTATTTCAATGCAATTAATGAGTGTCTTAGATTTAAATTCTTTGACTTTATAATTATTGATATTTCCTAATATTAAAACTTTATTTATAATATTTTTCATATCTATGAATGATACTTCATCTGACTTAGATTTAAAATACTCATCTTTATTGAGCCCAGTCATATAAACACCTAGCTTTTGATTCTCTGAATAGTTTTTATCTTCTTTTTTATAAACTTTATCAAACTCAAAAAATTTAATATTATTTTGTTTTCTGTTAAGATTATAACGAATAGATTCTAACCCGGTGAATAAAAGATTTTGTTTTAATATGGCATGCTCATCACTAAGTTTATTGACCATCTCAATCGTTTCTGAATCATCCCACGACTCACTGCTTGAATGTTTAAGTGAAGTGAGGGAGTTTGTAGTTATTTCATGAAATCCTGAACCAACAAGCATGTTCATAACTTTTGATAGTATATTATTTTCGTATGATCCTATACTCTCGTCTGACAAAAAGCTACTTTGATTTTTTGATGATGTTTTTATGTTGTTATAACCATAAACCCTTAATATTTCTTCAACTATGTCTGCTTCTCTTGTAACATCAACTCTATAAGGCGGTACATCTGCTAATATTTTATTTTTCTTCTTTTCAATTTTTATATCTAAGAGAGTAAGTATTTCATTTATTCTTTTAGTGTCTATATTTTGTCCTATTAAATTATTGATCCTATTATAATTTATCTCAATTTTTCTATTTTCTATTTTATTAGAGTACACATCATAAATTTTTGAAACAACATTCCCATTACAATATTTATTAATTAGAATTGCAGCAAATTTTAATGCAAATACTGTAATATTAGGGTCTATTCCTCTTTCAAACCTATATGAAGCATCAGTTTTAAGACCATGATTTAAACTAGATTTTCTTATATCTGATGGATTAAAATAGGCACTCTCTAAAAATATAGTTTCTGTCTTCTCGGTAACTCCTGAATTCTCTCCTCCAAATACTCCCGCTATACACATTGGCTTATTTTCCCCATCACAAATCATCAAATCATTTTCTTTGAGTTTCCTTTCAACTCCATCTAGAGTAATGAATTTTTCATTCTTTTTAGCGTATCTAACAATTATTTTTTCCTTGGACACTTGGTTATAATCAAATGCATGAAGAGGTTGACCTAAACTATGTAAAACATAGTTTGTAATATCTACCACATTATTTATTGGATTTATACCTATTGATATCAGTAATTTCTTAATTTCAGATGGAGACTCATTTATTTTAATACTATCAATTATACATCCAGCATATCTTGGACACGCTAAAGATTCTTTGATGTCAATGATAATTTTTTTATCATTAGTACAAATAAATTTTTTGATGTCAGGTAAAATTATATTTCTTTTTTTTGCTGCTTTAATGTCTCTTGCTACTCCCAAGTGCGATGCTGCATCAGCTCGATTTGGTGTTAGTGATATGTCATATACAGTATCTGATATTAAATTAAAATAGTTGATTGCTTTATCTCCAACTTTGGCTTTCTCTTTTAGAACTATAATTCCAGAATGCGAGTTTCCAATTCCAATTTCATCTTCCGCACAAATCATGCCTTCAGATTCAATATCTCTAATTTTTGTCTTTTTTATTTCCAGAATCTTATTTTCAGTATTCTTGATTTTAGTTCCAGATCTAGCAACTACAACCTTCTGTCCAACTTCTATGTTGCTAGCTCCACATATTATAGATAAAGTTTTATTTCCAATATCTACCTCTGTCAAATTTAATCTTTCTGCATTAGGGTGTTTTTCTATTGACGTTATTTCACCAACTAATAATTTACTTAAAAATTCTTTATCTGGTTCAAAAGAAATAACTTCATCTACTTCAAGTCCAACTTCAGTAAGAATTGATTCTAAATCCTCTGGATTTTCATTTATTTCTATGAATTTTTTTAACCAGTTAAGAGAGATTTTCATTATTAATAAAGTTAATCAATAAAATTAGAGAAAATTGAGATTATTAAAGGAGAAGATCTTATTTATTTAGTTAATTTTTCTCCAGCTAGTATTTCCATATCAATATAATTTTCAGAAGATGGTATGGGACAGCTGTATTCTTCATTATATACACAGTAGGGGTTATAAGACTTATTAAAATCAAGCTCAATTCTTTTAGCATTTTCAAATTCAATATCAATATATCGCCCCCCAGGATAAGTAGATGTTAAATTCGTTTTATCTAAAAAACAAAAAAACAAATCCCCCTTATTAACACCCTCTAAATATTTATAAACTGGCAATGAATATTTTGATCTTCCTAATTTAAAACTAAGGTCAGCAAAATCTAAAAACCTTTCAATACTACCTGTTGAGGTAGCTAAAGTAATTGTATCTTTATTCACATTTTCAGAAACTACAGCTATTACCTTAAAGTTAACATTAGGATCGTAATATGATAATTTATATCCTGAACCTTTAAGTGGAGATGATGAGGAATTATTTAAGAAATCATTTCTTTCTTTCCTATAATCATCTAAGGTTATCGAGAATTGCTCATATTCTAATCTAGAATTATAAAGATAATATGCTATTGAAAGAAAGATTGATATTAAAATAAGTGGAACTATGCCCCTCAATGATAATTATTTTAAGCTATTGACTTTTTTTGTAAGTTTTGATTTCAAGTGAGCTGCCTTATTCTTATGAATAATATTGTTTTTAGTAAGTTTATCTATCATCGAAACAGCTTCAGGTAATTTTTTAGCTGCAGCAGCCTTCTTTGTTTCTTGTTCTAATTTTTTAATAACAGTTCTAGTTGATTTGTGCTGATACTTATTTCTAAGCTTCTTAGTCTCACTAGACCTTATTCTTTTTATTGCTGATTTATGATTTGCCATAATATTTATATCGTGTGCAAAAATATATTTTTTTTAACATTCTCAAATATTCTAGAGGATTTTTATTTTAACCTTTAAAAATCAATTATTTAAAGATATTTCACCTAAGTCATTTATTATTAGATCTGAATTTGGGAAATCTAAATTTGTTAACCTTTTAATCTCTTTTGCTGCTTCGTTATTATTATCGAGTTCTGGTACACCTAAACCTAACTGCTTAGCAGATATAATTTTTCCACTTAAAAATTCCCCTTTTTTGTTTATGTTGACCTGAATAAGGGGAGCTAGACCTCTATTCCCTGATAGATTAAACCTAGCATAAGTAGCAAAATTACCAAGACTATATGCAATAAATCTTCCTTTATATAAATCAACAGCTCTTAATACATGAGGCCCATGTCCAAATACTAAATCAGCACCAGAATCAATTACAATCCTTGAAAACTCATGAGGATTACCTCTATTCTCACCTAAAAAATACTCTCGTTCTCTTGTAACTCTATTATATTTTGATCCTTCAGCCCCTCCATGGAATGAAATAATAACTATGTCACATAATGAGTCCAAGAGACTTACTATTTCTATAGCTTTTTCATAATTATTTATTTGAATGGTTCCTTTATTAGGGGAAAAAGATGCAAATCCATATTTGATATTATCTTTAGTAAAAATTGAATATGGTTTTTCAATTGTTCCAGAAAAATAAATATTATTTTCTTCTAAAACTCTTTGAGTATTTAGTCTTCCAACCTTTCCAAAGTCATTAATATGATTATTTGCTAAGCTCAATATATTAAATCCTGCATTTTTATAATGTTTAACATACTCATCAGGACTTTTAAATGCATAACATTTTTTTGGATCACTGCATTTTTTCACCTCTCCTTCATCAGAAAGAATTGTGCCTTCTAAATTTCCAAATGCTATGTCAGCTTCTTTTATTATTGGTGATACATTTTTTAAAATATCATTTCCATTATTTTTTGGCAAATAAGAATTAGAGGGATAGTTTGTTCCAATCATCATATCCCCAACTCCAATAATTTTAATGATCTCATTATTAAAAGAATTTATAATAATTTGATGTGTTATGAATAGATAGAGTACAATGTTCATTAATCTTTAAAATTTATATGTAAAAGTATTTTTTATTTTGTTAGAAAAAAAAATCGTTTTTATTTGATTTTTTAATTATAAAAGTATTCTTTTTGCGAATAATTTAAAACTGTTAAGATGTATTGGACTTTAGAACTAGTTAATCATTTAGAAGATGCCCCTTGGCCAGCAACTAAAGATGAATTAATTGAATTTTCTATCCGAACAGGTGCTCCTGCTGAAGTAACAGAAAATCTGCAGGAATTAGAAGATGATGGTGCTCCATATGAAAGCATTGAAGAAATATGGCCAGATTATCCAACTAAAGATGATTTCTTCTTTAATGAAGATGAATATTAGTTAAAATAACTAAGGTCACTATCTGTAGTTATCTTTATATTTTCTTCCTCTCCTTTAACAAGATTAATCTTTAATCCTATTTCCTCAAGTAAGCTTGCTTCATCAGTATAATTATCTTTTTTGATGTTATTTAAAGAATCTTTAATAAGCTTTGTTTTGAAAACTTGTGGGGTTTGTATTTGTACATACTTAGATCTATCTACTGAAAAGTTCTTATTTCCATCTATTTTTCTAAGAGAATTTACTGATTTAGTAAAAGGTATCGCATTTCCTTCTTTTTCAGCTTCATTAAATAACTTATTGATTAGATCAATAGATAAAAATGGTCTGACACCATCATGAATTCCTACTAATCCTTCATCTGAAGGAATAGCATTTATTCCATTTCTAACTGATAGATTTCTTTGATACCCCCCTTTAATAATTTCTGTGTTTTTATCAATATATTTAGAAATATGCTGATGCCATTTATCAAAACCTTTAATTGGAAGTACAATGTATATTTTTATTCCTTTAATTGCTTGAAATACCTTATAAGTATGTATAATAATAGGTAAACCATTTATTTTAATAAATTGTTTTGGAATATCTGAATTCATCCTCTCTCC
>MDSZ01053206.1_pt1 | contig 15982 bp, 31 predicted proteins | sample 811201 | NCBI WGS metagenome assembly MDSZ01 (sample SAMN05326647, study PRJNA326480) | marine metagenome | isolation source: seawater | place: Indian Ocean: North | collected 2010
CGAGGCAATACTTTCTGAGCAGTCCTCTGGCAGAAAAATTGGGCTGGTACCGATTTCCGCCAAGCCGTATCACGCTGGCCATCACGCGCTTGTCATGAACGCAGCCAGCGAAAATGATTTGGTTAAGCTTTTCGTTTCGACATCTGACCGCATGCGCAAAGGAGAGTTTCCGATCACTGGCGATTCCATGGAAAAAATATGGGCTCAAGAACTAGAAGCAGTGATGCCTGGTAACGTGGAGATAGAATACGGCGGCTCTCCAGTCCGAAAGGTCTACGATACCCTCGGAGCAGCAGACACAGATACCAATAATACCGACACCTTCGTCGTATACTCTGATCCTGTTGATACCGCCCAAAATTATCCTGAGAAAAACTTAGAGAAGTACTGCCCAACTCTTCGGTCATCCGGGCAGTGCTTGCTAGCAGCAGAAGAAAATCCAGCCGCCTTTACTCGAGGCCAAGGAACACCAGATGTGAGTGGTACGAAAGTCAGAGAAATGTTGCAATCTGGTGATTTTGAAGGCTTCTCTGCTGCCATGCCTTCCGGCGTTAACGCTCAAAATATATGGAATATTCTAACGGGTCGTATTGATGAGTCTCGAAAGTATTCTTTAATGGATGCCCTTTTTAACAATACATTCTAGGCTTTGCTCTTATATTTGCAGAGTCTACTAAAGCAAGGGAGATGAGATGTCTGTAAACGTTAGGGAAGCTTTTTCATTTGATGATGTGTTACTTGTGCCAAAATATTCCGATATCGCCACTAGGGCTGACATAAGTTTAGAAGTCGATATTGGGACTGCTTCTTCTTTGAAGCTTCCTGTCTTTGCTGCGCCGATGGACACGATCATGAGTAACAAAATGGCTCGCACCCTGCACGAGGCTGGAGCCATGGGCGTTATGCACCGCTACTGCTCCATAGATGAGCAAGTTCGGTTAGTCTCCGGTGCTGGAACTGATTTTGAATGTTTCGCCGCAGTTGGTGTGACAGGTGATTACCTTGAAAGAGCCATGGCTCTGGCCGATGCCGGAGTCGCGGGTATATGCGTCGATGTTGCTCATGGTCACCATTCTTCTGCTATAGCTGCAGTTACAGAAATCAGGAGAGAGTTACCTGATATCCACATCATGGCCGGTAATGTCGCGACAATACGCGGCTTCGAGGCTTTGGCGGATGCTGGAGCAAACAGCGTTAGGGTCGGAGTTGGTGGCGGCTCAATATGCTCTACTAGAATACAGACCGGTCACGGTGTTCCAACGCTACAAAGTGTTATGGACTGCGCTGTGTCAGATAGAGACTGCCTCATCATTGCCGATGGTGGTATAAAGACTAGCGGAGATATGGTGAAAGCGCTAGCCGCCGGTGCTGACGCTGTGATGGTCGGTCGAATGTTAGCCGGCACCTCTGAAGCCCCGGGAGAAGTTATCCAGAATCCTGGTAGCCCTCCCGTAAAGGTTTATAGAGGTATGGCAAGTCCCGAAGCTCAAATCGCTTGGAGGGGTCGTTATTCTTCCAATGAAGGTGTGAGCCGAACTGTTCCGCTCAAGGGATCTGCTAGAGAAGTTCTTTTTGAGATTGATAAAGGTATCCGCAGTGGGTTATCATATTCAGGCGCAAGGACAATATCTCAGCTTTGGGGTCTTGCCACTTTCGTGCTCCAGTCATCTGCAGGAGCTAAAGAGTCTTCAACTCACATTGATTCTTAAATAAACTCCGCCGGCTCAATATTTAATAACAGATAGCGAGAGCCGGAGAAAGCGACATGGCATCCACGATAGAAAAGTCCACCCTTACGGTGAGAATTTCAGAGGAAATCCAATTAAACGGAAAGAAGCTTGGGAACTCAAACATTCACAAGATCACTGGAATCAATGAGACATCTGAAAGAATAGTCACCGCTGCCACAGACGGTACCACAATCATCGGACTCGGTGACAGTGCAGCTGCAGGCACTTTCGTGAGAGGGAATGTCAAATATATCAGGGTTACAAACCTTGATGACGCGAATCATGTTAGGCTAGCGATCATTTCTAGCGGTACAGATGTTCACGTCAAAGTACCCGCGCTCGACAGCTTCATTCTTTCAACTGGCAAAGTATTCGCCGGTGAAGATGCTGCAAGTATAACGTTCGACAACATTACCTCCATAAAAGCTTATGCTGATACGGCGGCCGTTGACGTTGAGCTCTTTGTAGCGACAACCTAATCACGAGGTGAAAGTTTTCTGAAGTAGTAACCGATGAAAATAAAAAAGGAGCACGATAAACATGTTTGATATTGAAGTTAGTATTAAGGCATTGCAGGCAGGTATCCTGCCAGCGTTTAACAGTGACGAAATAGCACGCTTGCTAGAGTCATGTGATCCAGAAGAAGCTTATCGTTTGAAGAGGAAGTTTCGAAAGTTGTGGAGAAAAGAAATGAAATCCCAACTCAAGAACGCCGCTGATAAGGAAGAGGAAATTCGGATAAGCAAAGTGTTCTCATCTCCAAAATGGCGTCGTAAGGTTGTCAAAGATAATTTGGTAAAGAGCTAGAGCAATGCCCTATAGAAAGCGTAAGCAAAAATGCAAGCAATCTGATGGAACGCCTGGCAGCTATGTCCTTTCCTATACTGATAAAAAGGGAAAGAAGCATAAAGCTTGTCACACGAGCCAGAAGAAAATGCAAGGCCAGATTGCTGCGATAGAAGGGCCCCGTGAAAATGATACGTCAGAAGGTGATGATTTGAACGAGCTACGTAGCGTGATCAGAGGTTTTCTTTTGATCAGCGAGAGCAAGAAAAAGTACGCAGCGAATTATGAGTTAGCTGATGCAATTGCATCTGGTTCAGGAGGCTCTTTCAAGGCGAATGTGAACCAGGGCGCGATAAAAGGAAGAAAGCCGCACACCAGAATAGCGGCCACGCCAGAGCTACAAAAGCAGTTAAAGCCGGTTATCGATCAGCTTTCAGCAGCTGGCGGTTTTCCAGCCATGTACAAAGACAATGCTCTAGAAGGTAAGTTCAGGCCTGCTTTTGAGTCAGCGCTAGGGACTCCGGCAGTCAAGGTAATTGGTCTTGCCGGTGCCCCAGGTGAATATTCTGACAAATTTCCTGCCTATGAGGTTGAATTTACAGGTCAGTCCGGGGAACCCCAAAGGCTGGTGCTGGTACCTACTTTCGCTTCTGCTAGGGTTGCTAAAGGTAAGGTCTATCAGGATTCTACTTCGAATATTATTTCTAAGGCACTATCCTCTGTTGGTACGACAGTACAGGACGTTAAGACAGCCAAGCCAGGCAGTCAGGCGCCAGATGTACAGATATCAGCTACCGGTCCTGAGGGTCAATCAATTGTGTTTAACTTGGAGGTCAAGGGTCCTGGCGGAAAGTTTTTTGATAAAACGGTACAGCGAGGTAAGCCCGCTTCAAACGCTGACCTGAAGATGATTGATGATATAGCTGCAGCCATGGCCACTGCGAATGGGTATACAGCAAGCACTCTTGAAGAATACATCGATGCTCTTCAACAAGCTGGTGAGCAGAATGTAGGTTATATCGGTGACCCAGGAATAACGCAGAAATCTGGAGCCCTTCCAAAAGCTTTCTTCAGTGCACCAATGACACCTGAAATATTGGCTGCTATACAGAGCCACTGGCAAGACGGCGGAGACACGTATTTCGTTGTAGCTGACGGCACCACTTCTTATGTCTGGTTTACCGGAAATCCAGCTCCTTCAGGTCCCCCGAATCCGCTGGACGCGAACCCGTTTGGAGTTGATTCCGTCCAGGGTGGAATTCAGCTTTCGACTTATGGGTCTGCTGGCCCAGGCCGACTGAGGGTTGCTTTAACTGCCAAGTTCAATTTAGGTTCCGCTAAGGCTTTGACCGAGTCTCCGTTACGAGAATACGTCAGAGGTATGCTACTGAAAGAAGCTTTTTCCGGTGGCGATAAAGCAGAAATACGTAGGATGATCAAAAAAGAACTTGAAGGTCCTGTGAATAGAAAGAATGTCGAAAAAACTTTCAAGAGGAATTTCGATAAGGAGCTACGGAAAGCTCTCGGCTCCAGCTTCTTTGGAACCCCAGGCAAGATAAACAAGTTTGTTGTTGATGAGATCCACAAAGAAGTTGCCAAGAGTTTAGGCTCTCAAGCGAATAAAGACGTCATCATACTTGTCTGTAAAGAGGTCATCAAGAAGCTCTACCGAGAGTTAAGCGTCTCATCACCACAAATTATAGACAGGATCAAGGTGTAAACCGTCCCGTTTTCTAGTAATATATTTTCATGTATTACAGAGACTACAGAATTCCAGATGAAGAGCAGCTGTATGAGGTGGGCGATAAGGTTCTCATGCATGGTGAGTCAATCGTGACTATAACTAGAGTCGATATGCATAATGTGTATTACGAGGCGCGTCCCATCGCATGCTACACAGCATACCAGTACTCCGTTCTAGACGAGAATGATAAGCGTCACTACGTAGAAACGAAAGACCTGTCTAAGATAGAGGCCGAATAAATGAAGCCGCCAGTGGAGAAAAAAAAGACTCCGCTCTATCGTAAAGGACAGCTCGTCGAGGTTGTGGATTATTATCAGGACGAGATTGTGAGGGGCAAATACCAGGCTTTGGTCTTAGGTATACGTGAACATTGCTATAAGAGCCACTCAGAAGGGCGTGAGAGTTGTTACTTTATGTACGACCTTTTACCACTAGGGGATAGTCCATACAATCAATATCGTTATATAGCGGAGGAATACCAGATGTGCTCGGTGGTTAAAGGATGAGAGATGCGATTGTCAGTCTCTTGACTTTGACCCTCGTTTGTCTGGCTATCTGGGCTGTTGTGTCTCTTGTGTATGTTGGTGTTGACGTGGTTTCAGATCTATTTATACCAAAGTCTCTAGCATGGTTTATTGTAGGGTTTGTGACTGCTCACGTCAAGCCCTGGAAGCCTGTAGTTAAGTTATCTCATGACACCTGGAGCTATCTCGATGATAGGATATCGAGATGAGAATTACCCCAGTGACAAGGTCTCTTATGTCAAACCAGAGAGATGAAAGTAACGAAGGCAAGCGACAGCGCCTATTCGCTCTTATCAAAGAGCTTTCTTACACTGACCCTCGTATGGCTAAAATCAATAGAGAGATCATAGCTCAGGGCGGCATCGACAGCAAAATATGTAACAAGATTCTTTCTGAGCTTCTTGATAAGAGAGATAGGAGAAGCCAAAGAGTAGTGCAAATAGTCACTCGTATTCTTGGGTGTAGTGATGTCGTCGATTGACCCATACGAAGTACTCGGTGTCGATAGATCTGCTAGTCTCGAAGAAATAAAGTCTGCCTACCGAAAAAAGGCTCTGAAGTACCACCCCGACAGGAACACTGAGGATCCTCAAGCTGAAGAGACATTTAAGAAGATCAGCGCTGCCTACTCTATGATAGGAGACGAGAGCTCCAAAAGAAGCTTCGATGAGGAAGAGGCTCACCGGCAAACGCGCCAAAATTTTCACGCCAGGGGATTCAATGACATTTTTACTGGAGCTCATTTTGGCAATAACTCTAGCTGGGAAGACTTATTTGGATCCGTGACGGGCAGAGCGAGAACTCCTTTTACGATCAGAGCTAGAGTTAACGCCACACTCCATGATCTGGTTAATTGCGCTGAAAAAAGGTTTGTTTTAGACGGAAAGTCTGTTGAGTTCAGGATACCACCAGGTACGAGAGATGGAATGACTGTCGTGGTTCCTCTCACTGGAAACCAAGAACTCCACGCAACGATAAACGTCTCTTCTAACCCTAAATTTAAGGTGAGGGGTGATGACTTACATACAACCGTTACTGTGCCTGTAGACATGGCTCTAAGGGGTGGTGAGATATCAGTCGCGACCCTTAACAAGCCAGTTAAGTTGAGGATCCCTAAGCTGACCAATTCCCACACGAAACTAAGAGTAAAAAACTATGGGTTACCGAGAGCTGATGGTACTGCTGGTTCGATCATATACGAAGTTAAGCTGAGTTTCGCCGGTGTGACAGAATCAATGGCGAATGATTTTTCTGAATATTTCAAATAGTGATGTACTTCTTGACAACTGCTTTTATAGTTTTTTAGAATGAAGAGCGTGCAAAAAAACAAAACAAGTTCTGATGTTGTAAAAGGTGACATCCTCATTGATTGTCATGGGAACAAAATGGTTGTGCTCGATCTTCTAGATAGAAGCCCAGGGGTTCAGGATGTCCTTGTTCTCTTGAATGGCCGCGTAAAGCTAGTGAACGCTATGAGTTCTTCAATCGTGAAGAAAGAAAAGATATCTAACAAAGCCAACTAAAGGAGTTTATGATGGCCAGCAGTGAAGTAGTAAGTGAGTTCGTGCAGAAAGTTTTAGCATTTGAGGCAGAAAAGAAAGAGTTGTCTGAAGCTGAAAAGGAACTTTATGTTGAGTACAAAGACAAGCTTGATGTGAAAGCGTTTAAGGTTGCGCTAAGAATTGCTAAGATGCGAAGCAAATTAAATGACTCTGAAGAGACAGAAGTTGACCAAATTTTGAATGTTGTGTCAGAGCGTGTATAATTAACCGCCGGCATGTTCTAAATTAGGATATATAGATGTTTAATACAGAAGATAGATATTTCGCAGCAGGCCTCGTAGGGGCTGTAACTGCTCTTTACGCAGCGTCCGTGTTCGCTTTCTTTTCTAGCGAAGGCGTTCAGATTGCGCAACAAGTACCGGCTCAGGATAATAGTCAAGTGGCGGTGGTCTCCAAGGCGATTCCAGCTGATACAAGCCAGCTAAGAACCATAATGGATCAGACACAAACTAGGGGGAACTTTTCTCCTCTAGGGAGCGTCTCCCCAGTCATACCAGGAATCCACTGCGCAGTTTCGGATGTGAACCTTGACCTTACCTACAGCTTCAGAAACATTCCTGACGGCTGCTCTCAAATATTCACTGAGGAATAATCTTTTGAGGTTTAAGGCTTTATTGATTTTCATGTTGACACCGGTTCTGATGGCGCAAACATCAGAAGGTTTCAAACCTCTGCCACTAGAAAAAGTTGGGACCTATGTTTCGAATGGTGGGGCAGACAGGTGCACAATCGAGGATTGCCTGTGTAAGGTCTCCCCCGGGCTCGTTAAGAAAAGTGAAAAAGCAAGAACTTCTGACAGGAGAGTCTCGGTTTATTTTGACCCAAATTCTTCTAAACCTCAAACTTACAAAGAACTACAGTCTTTCGTTAAATCACACGACAGTTCTATCTTCACAGTCATAGGCTACACTGACGGCTGCGGAACCATGGCTCACAACACTAAGCTCGCCCGTTCGAGGGTGAAGTCGATTAAGGCAAGAATGTCAAAGATGGGAGCAAAGATAACTGCTCCTTCGCTGTTTAAGCCAGAAGTGACAGACCGCTGTAGCGCTGAACACCGCAGAGTCGATATCATAGCGCACACCAAGAGTAGGCTAACGACAATGATTGACAAGATCCCTGCAGATGTTTACTTGATTGACGCCTCAGGCTCTATGTGGGGTGCGATGAGAAACTGGTCTGATGTTGTGTCAGCTTCTTTTAAGCCACACTCCAGGATATATCTTTCAAAAACTTCTGGGTGCACTCAAGGTCAAGTCATATCAGAGGTCACGCCTTCAGGAGGTACTGAGATCTGGTATTCTTACTGGAGAGTGATTGATGAAATGAATGAAGGTGAGACTCTTGCAATCATATCTGACTTTGTGTCTGATGTTCCTTTAACTGTGAGAGAAAGTATTACAATTCAGAATAAGGTCGCTTCTAAAATGATTAAAGTGATCGCTATACAACTTTAAGGATATTGACATGGCTAGAATTCAACCTGAAGACCTGCAAGCAATTATGAACATAAGAAACATGCTTATTGAGGATCATGAAAGAATCCTCGATGGTGGATACAACGCACCGGCTGCGCTGTGTAAGCAAAGTGACGTGGCTGTCGCTTTCTCTAGAGCGATTAGAGCTCTTGAAGAGGTCATGGCTACCGGCGGTGAAATTAAGTTTGAAAAAGCCACAGAATAATCTGTAAACTTACCTGTTCCTCCCTATAATCAATCATGGTTAATAACAAGGAGGAAACCATTGTCAAAGCAATACCGCAACAACTATAAGAATATGTCACCTAACGTGGCTCAACATGTAGGTCGCGAAATGGTACTTGCGACTATGTCTGACTCAAACGCTGAGAATGTTAATTCTCGTCTAAAGTCAGCTGGTATCACAAACCCGGACGGCACCGACGTAATGTTTAGTGAGTCTCATTTGAGTCAAATGAAGGCTGGCATTCGAGGCATGCTTCAAATGGTCCAGGATAAGGCGCCCCATCGTTTTGAGGAGGCTTTGGATCTGGTAATTGATATGCATACCGGTGGAGCGTATGGTCCCTGGTATCGTCGTTGGTACGTGCCCTTCGCTCTTGAAACAGGACGTCCACTATGGGTTTCCTCATCTGAAGCTCGTGAGGTTGTGACCGAGCTGAGAGCTGCCAACGGTTGATTTACTCATGAAGTACCTACTTAAATTTGTAGGTGCCCATGAAAAAAAGAACAAAAACCAATGACGCCCCCGAATACTCTGTTGATGATAGGGTGATTATATTCGGGGGTGTCGTTGACACTGACGGCTTAATCGAGTCGACAATCCAAACAGCCACAGTAGTTGAAGTAGGGGAGAGCGATCTTTTAGTTTCAACTGGTAATGGCTATCTATCCCACCATATAGTCACGAAGAAAGTCTGCATCCCACTTAAGTCTAACCCTGAAGACTTGGCTAACGCTATCCCATTAGAACCTCAGTTAGGTGACATGGTTTATTTCAGGGGAAAGGAAAGCTGGAAAGACGAAAAGGAAACCACAATCGCCGGCGTCGTGTATGAAATAGCTTATGCAGGAGGCAGACCGGTTTCTGTCAAAGTACATGCAGACTCAGGGATGAAAGAGCTAGACTATAAGTCTTTGTTAGTGCTCCAAAGAAATTCTGAAAAAACCTGATCTATTCTGTTATTATACAGACATGAGTAAGTCAAAGACAAAATCTCGAAAGTCCATCATCGCCCAGTATAAGAATAAAGCGAAAGCAAGGGGCAAAAAAACTTCTCAGGTTTCCGAAAAGAAAGTTAAGAAACCCGCTCCGGTCAGGCCGATAAGAGTTCCGATTACCGAAATGACGATTGGCGACAGGACATACACCAAGGGTGATATCGCATGGTACGTTCTAGAGGCAGAACAGCACTCTAAGAGGCCTTGCACCGGTGAGATATTGGAATGTCACCCCAAAGACAGAACAGCTCCCTCAGTCTCAGTTTGGGACGAAACAACGGGATGCTATAGAACAATCCGAGCTTCTCTAATTGGGTGGAATAAAGCGGAAGCAAAGAAGAGATGGAACGAGTTTGTAAAAGAGAATAAGGGTTAATCGTTACGTGTGATGTCTATCAATACGCCCAAGCGTTTCGATAGAATCAGCCCGTCGATGTAAGGAAATCTTTAGTGAGCAATTGGGAAAGAGTCAGATTTAAAGTCGGTCAGATTGTGCAGTACAGACCTTGGCAGCCCGGTGATGTTCCGGTAGAAAGTGTGGAACCGCGGAGTCGTGGGTGGGACCGAACCGGCATTGTAATCCGGATTTGCGATTGGGCAAACTCGGGAAACATCGAGCTCGGTGCCGGCGTTGAGTATTTATCACAAGACGGGGACATCATCCTTGCTCACAAGAAAGACCTCATCATTATCAACCAACCAACTCGTGGAAGCGATTAAGGAGACAGTATGGAACTCGTAGGATGGATATTCATCGGCCTTACGGCGGCGTCCGTCGCCTGGTGTGTCGCCATTGCCTGGTACGACCTGTTCGGCGACTAATTTACACACGCCCCCTGGCGAATACAATCACGGATGAAGAACTTAATCTACCCCGTGGCCAACCTGTTGCTCTGCGCGACGCTGATAGGATGTGTGGCGGACAACCCGGTGGGTAACGATGCTGAGATTCTTGCGCCCGAGCGGGTGAGTGTTGACGCGAGCCTGGACCCGGAAGACATCTGGATCTGCCATCACCCGGGAACAAAATTCCACGGCGAGCTCTGTATCGATGAGCCCTATCCCGATGGGTGCTATGAGCGCGGCTCAAGCACCACTTACTGCTGGCTCCTGACTCCGGGAGAATGCGCCTCCGATCGTGATGAACCCTGGAAAGAGTATTGTAAACTTCTTGACGATCGCTTATAATCACACATGATTGAATTTGTTGTAGACATAATCGCGCTTTCGGCGGCGATCTTCATTGGCTCGGTGGCATTCCAAGAATGGAGCCGCCGGCGGTAATGGAGCTTATCACGACCAAAGTTTGCATGACCAAGGACATTGGTGTGCACGGTAACCTGTTCGGCGGAATCATGTTGGCATGGCTCGACGAAGCGGGTGCTGGTTACGCCTGTCAAATGAGTCACTCCACGAGAATGGTGACACGGTCAATGAGTAGCGTTGAGTTTTGCAAGCCTGTCAAGGTGGGCCGCATTGTCAAGATCTACGGTGAGCTCGTGAGGTTCGGCCGGACAAGCGTCACGATCCGCCTCGAGGCGCGAAGCCACAATCCGCACTCGCAAAAGCAAAAGATCGTGTGTAGCACCGAGATGGCGTTTGTCCGGATTGACGAAGACGGCGAGGCAATACCTATTGAACGTGGAGAAACCGCATGATTTTCGCGCGAGCGCTTGTACTGTTTGCACTGGGATGTGGGGAGGCCGGACCGCCGGCACCTCCGGAACGCCCACCTGTTATTGACCCACCTGAACCGGATGAGTATGACACCGGTGATTGGATCGAAGATGAACATTAGATCTATTTGTGAAATCGTGATCGCTGTCGCGATCCCTTTTATCTTTATCGGTTTCGGCGTAATGCTGAGTATGGCGGTGCTGTGATGAGTGACAACAAAGACAAAGTGTACTATGATGAGAGCTGCCATGTTTGCTCTTGGGAAATTGGAAAAATTAGAAAGAAGGGTGAAGCCTGTGGCATTGAGTTCGTTGATATTAGTAGTCCCGACTTCTCTTTTGCTGATCGCGACTTTGAGTCTGAGATGCGGGGAGAGTTCGATGGTGAAGAAACAGTAGGCGCCGAAACCTTCAGGCGCATGTACGAAAAGCTCGGCTTCGGCGGTGCTGTTGCCGTCACCCGCTGGCCGGTCTTTAAGCAGGTTGTCGATGCCGGCTACTGGGTGTTTGCCCACTTGATCCGCCCCAACCTACCAAAGAAGAAGTAACTCCATGAGGTGAATCGTGAAAATTGATCATATTGCTATTACAGTTAAAAGTCCAGTGGAGGCAGCTGAGTGGTATTGTGAGCAGTTTGGAGCGAAGCCGTTATACTCAGATCCGACATGGTCACTAGTAGAATTTGATAACGTCAAGCTGGCGTTTGTCGTGAAGGAACAGCATCCGCCCCATTTTGCTTTTGAAGTTGATGAGCTTGAGGGTGGCAAGCTGCATAGAGACGGCTCTGTGTCCGTCTATAAGCGCGATCCCTGGGGTAACATTTACGAGTTTGTAAAGTACCCCGACCCGGTGAGAGGAACAGGTGAGGGATGAATAAATTGTGGAAAAACTGGACCGTGCACAATCTTGTAAGTCATCCAGTTAGCGAGATCGTTTATTTGGTCTCCATTCCGTTTGTCGGTAGGGAAAAAGCTGAAAGCATTAGCGGGTGGATTCACGATGTGACCATCCCAGACCAGGTGAGAGGAACAGGTAGAGGATGAAGAAGCTGATTACGATTTTGTTGATGGTGCCCATGGTGGTTATGGCCCAGGATGCACCGCTCGAGTGTGATAACAACTTTGGAGAGTGTGGCACACCAGAGATGTCTGGTGGCGGAAATGGCGGCGCCGGCGCCATACTTATAAACAACACCGATTTAGGTGATACATACCAGAGCGCCGATGACTATGATGACGACGGTGTGGAGGATTCTTATGATAACTGCCCGAGGGTACGAAATAGCGAGCAATTTGACAGCGATGGGGACGGTGTTGGAGACTTATGTGATAATTGCCGTAATACTCACAATGAGAATCAGTGGGATCTAGAAGGTGATGGACTGGGAGACCTGTGTGACCCAGACATTGATGACGACGGTATTGACAACGTAAGAGACAACTGCCCGCGAGTATTCAATACAGGCCAGGATGATATCGACGGTGATCTCGAGGGAGATGCCTGTGATAGAGATATCGATGGTGACGGGCTCGACAACCTGACCGATCCATGCCCGATGTTGCAAGGAGACCCTAGTCAGGCAGACTCTGATTTGTGCGCTCCCGACCTGGATGGTGATAGAGTCCCCGACTATGGGTTCGCAGCAGACAACTGTCCAGGTGTCTACAATCCTGAGCAGTATGATACAGATCGAGATACTTCTGGCGATGCTTGTGATCCAGACATTGACGCTGATGGAGTACTGAACAACGTCGATAACTGCCCCACGGTATTCAACGTAAATCAAGAAGACCGTGATCGAGATGGTAGGGGTGACGATGCTTGTGACGATAAATTCTGTTACGTGGTCTTTGGAGACGAGGCTAACTGTCTTGACCCAGAAGCTGTTCATAAAATCTACAGTCCTAACGTCGTTGTTAACACAGGTGACACTGTCGTTCTAAGGGTATTTTCCAACAAGCCGGAAACAGGTGTCAATTACACCTGGTCTGTTAAGGAGAGAATGTCGGGGTCAAGAACAACTGTCGCGAACCCTACAGGTTGGACCGCTGGCCACTCTGTTTTTGAGTACATGATTGATGACAGACCGACATTCTCTCCCAGACATCCAGGAAAATACGTATTGAACGTGCACGCTGAGTTTAATGATGGTGAAGTCGCCCAGCATGACATTGAAATTTATGTCGGGGGTAGTGCCTTACCGGAAGAGAGTTCAGGTTGCAGTACCTCACCCGGAGGTTCATCCCCATGGTCGGTTGCGCTGCTTGCCTTGGTAGTCATTGTCAGCTCAATCCGTGGTCGCCGCGAAGGTCGAGCTGAAAATGTTTGAGGTACTTATCGGAGCAGGTGTGGCTTTCACTGTCACCGTGCTTATATATTGCTGGTTGGAGAGAGAGAAATAGATGCCGATCTACGCGTACAGATGTGACAACTGCGGAGCACAGTTTGAAAAGCTAATGTCTCTTAGAGAAAGATGCGATGAAAAAACACCGATCTTTTGTCCAGAGTGTGGGTGTGGTGAGCACACCCCACTTCTCAGCAGGACGTCATTCGCCCTCAAAGGTGGAGGGTGGTACAAGGACGGATATTCAAAACAGAAGAACAGGAGTGAAGATGCCTCTTAAGCAGAGCCTTTTGAAAAGTATAAAGCAAGAGAACGATTGCACAGCTTATTACGAGACAGGATTAAATGCCGGCGATTCTTTCATAACAGCACTGGGCTTAGGCTTTGAAAAGCTTATCGGAGTCGAGATAAACTCTCACTGGACATACAGGATGCATTGCATGCTACGCCCTTTGACACAAATCGACCAGGTAAACCTTATCACTGGTGACAGTGCCATTGTCGAGCCTGAGATGGTTGACAAGATGCTTGCTGGCAGAAAAGCAATATTCTTTCTTGACGCGCACCTTGACTCAGGTCTAGATTCAGCCCTGGCAACTCCACAATCAACATGTCCTCTAGAGTATGAGATGAACATGATATCGCAGCTGGCCAGGAAAGATCATGTTCTTTTGATCGATGATCTGCGAATCCTTACAGATACAAAACACGGTGCGTGGCAGACTGATGAATATAACGTACCGTCTCAGAGATTCCCACTAGAAAAGATAACCGAACTGGTAAAGTCAGTCAATCCAGACTACCAGATGTCCAGAGTCACTGGAGATGATAGGTTCCCGGAAGACGTGCTATATTGTAGGGTAGCATAATATTTATAGTTTTCTAAGATGGAGAACTTGAAATGGCTAGACTCACAGGCGCTGACGCGAACATTTTTGTCGATAAAATTAGGGAAGCTTGCAAGAAGAAGGGTTATGCTTTCTTTGAGAGCGGCGACTACAACCTCAATATCATTGGGATTAGGTCAGCATCAGGAAAAGCTGATAAATTCGATGACAATATCAACGTTTTGTATAAGGTAGATGACGAATGGGTTGTAGATGCCTATACAGCGACCACAGAACCTGGCACCAGCATCCTTCAAAGGCCGATCGTGAAGAAAGGCACAGCTATTTTGGTTCCTGACCAGTATCGAGGAGCCTACAAGATTGATATCCACGGCGGAAAGCGTAAGTATAAAGCTGTCTGCCAACGAAACGCTCCGGTAAAAGTCTGGAGAGACGATAACCGTGATAGAAATCCAGATTTTGGCGGCACAATTTACAAGGGCATGTTCGGAATCAACATCCACAGACAGTGGGGGCCTGATGATCGAGAATATACAGGTGGAGTCTCTGCAGGTTGTCAGGTATTTCAGAGTAGCAAGGACTTCTATGAATTCATGGAGACCTGCCAGATAGCTGCAGACGACTGGGGTAACAAATTTACCTATACTCTCCTTGATGAAAGAGACGTTTAGGTCTCAGGTCTGTAACAAGTAGATTTTCTTCACTTTTTTGGTTAAAACCTTCTTTTTTCGCCTATAATTACGCGACTCAAGAAAGGAGGTTCGAAATGAAGTACATTTTTATCGTAAGCTTGCTGGGATTGATAGGCGCAACTCAATATAAGCAAGCTGCTGAGAAGGAAGCTGTTGTTCCTGTACAGCTTATCGAGTTCACTAGTCCTATGCTCATTACGCCGTCAAAATAAAGCAAATTATTTTCATTTTTTCTTGTAAATCGTGCAAAAGTGCCCCCTACTGTGGTATTATATAAATGTAGGTAGGGGTAAAACCCCTGATAGGAGAAAATATGAAAGCTACTTACAATATGCCAGAATTTCACAACGGCTTCAAGGTTTGGTACCGTGAGGCAGGCGCTAACAGCTACTGGATCGCTCGAAGAGCTCACAGTCCAGAAGCTGAAGCTATCGGTCTTTGCGAGACATACACTCGTAAGAACAGAGCTAGCCTCGTCCGGTTTATCAAGTCTAAACCGGCGTTGCGAAAGTAAGAAAATTAAACTAGGCACTCAGGAGGTTTGAAGAAATGAAACCATTTGAAGTAGCCGGGATTCATTGGCCCAACCCACTTCGGTGAGGGAATACAGGGCAGGCCCGGCAAGAGAATGAAACTGGAAGGCGGGCGGTCTCAGAACCGCTGCAAATTTGTTACTTTGAAAGGCATAAAATGCAAATTGGAAATCTTGTCACATTTAAACATCTCCCCACACGGAACACCCCGGGTGCTCCGAGCCCTGCTCAACCTGGTGTAGGGACAGTTGTCAAAGACCGTCACGAAGATGACGTTGTCTTTAAGGGTGATCTTTGGTGCGATGTGCTTTGGTCCTGTGGTGAGGTGACCAAGTGTTTTAAGAAAGACCTTAACGTCATCGAAAGGATGAAATAATGAGTTATCGAAGAAGCTATTATGGCTCTACTCGTCGGTACCGTTCTGATGCTTGGCACATGGACGGTGGCGCAAATGATGAAGGTTGGCACTACCGATACTGCGGTGCCTGCGGTAAAAAGACGGAACATGGCCGCGGTGAGGGTTGTGTCCCCTGCGGTGACCGAGCCCGTGGGATCTACACAAAGAGATGAACGAAGCAGGTCTCTTAGCACTCCAGCTAGCTGAGGTTGGAGATGCGATCTGTGTGGTTGCTGCTTGCGTTGCCATCGCTGTTCTTGGAGCAATAATCACAAAAAAAATAAAAAAAATCTTGTAAAGCGTGCAAAAGTACGCACTTCTATGGTAGTATATTAATGAAGGTGGGGGGAATAGGCCCCTCGCTGGAAAAGCGGTAAGTAGGAGAAAAGATAAAATGTTCAAGGTTGGCGATAGAGTTTTTCACAGAAGCGCAGGCATTCACATGCA
>MDSZ01244491.1_pt1 | contig 15982 bp, 9 predicted proteins | sample 811201 | NCBI WGS metagenome assembly MDSZ01 (sample SAMN05326647, study PRJNA326480) | marine metagenome | isolation source: seawater | place: Indian Ocean: North | collected 2010
ATGTAATTGCTCCAGGTCGTAACACACAACCATTTAACTATAACGATGCTAATGTTTACAGTGGTATCTTTGATGGTGGTGATCAGACTAAGTTGATGCTTGCTGAGTCAGTAGAGGCAGCAGCTGCTGGTATCTACATCTTCTCACCAGAGACAGAATCATTGGATGCTGATGTAGAAATTCTAGTACAGCACTTTACATTAGATACTACTTATGATCTTCATGAGTATAGGTGTGAATTTGCTGGAACAAGTAGTACAATACTTAAGACAGATGTAGCACACGTATTTGATAAGCCAACTAGTGCTTTAGGTGCTGATTCATTACAGAAGATATTCTTTAGAGCTTCTGGATCTGATGGTAATACAGGTACATTACCTACACTTGCTGGTAGTGGTGCAAGTCAAGTATCACCAACACAAGAATATTATGTTAGGTATGTAACTGAGGATACATTTAAGATATTTGCAACAGCATCTGATGCTATTGTTGGAGCTCCAGAAGTTCAGTTATCTAATAATCCAACACAAGAATGGTATGTATTTGCTAATAAGCGTACATCACCAATGAGGTTTGACCCAACCTTTGTTGATACTAGTGCATCAAGAGTTCCTAGTATACCTGATGGTTTATGGTATCTAAACCTTAAAGATGAGACTTCTAGTGATGATAATATCATAGGAAGACTTAAACTTAATGATTATAGTGGTAGTTCAGGTCGTACACAGACTACAGATTCATATTATGTTCGTACTAAGGATGATCGTAAAGCAGATGATAGAATATATCGTCTACGTTATGTACAACCTAAGCAATTCCCTGGTTCAATAAGGAAGCCAAATAATGGTTTCGTTATCAAACTACGTAATGATGATAAGCGTAATCTTGTACCACAGAACATTATATTAGAACCTGTTGGAGGTGCTCCACCAAAAGCAGTCTTTAGAAACCCACAGTCACAGAATGGTGATGAAACCATTGGTATGACTAAGGCTGAGTTTGATACTAAAGTTCAGCAAGGTATACTACAAGACAAGTATATCTACGATCCTGATAACTATCCTTGTGTTGTTGAGACAGATAGTTTCTTAAGATTTAGTATTAGATCTGCTAGAGATGTAACAGTTGGTTCACAGGATCTTGTACAAGTAACAGCATTTGATCATAGAGTTGATGATACTAACGCACCATCACTTAAGAATACAGTATTCCATACTGTTAAGATTGATGCTCCTCAAGGTGGTGCATTTGCTGTAAGTAAGGTATCATCTAATCCTACTAACTTAGTTCAATGGAGTGGTGGTAGCAGTGGATTTGGATATCTACATGCATACTTCTCAGTAGGAGGAGAACATTATGTTATTCTTAAGGATGTTAGTGCTAGACCAACATACGATCCTCTAGTAGCAACTAAGTTTGAACAGGGTGCTGTATATGCTACTCAACAGGAAGATGTTAATGGTGGTAGAGATAGTAAGACCAATAACCTTTATGTTGTGGATGGTTCAAATGTCTTTACACTAACACCTGGCGACACATTAAATGATGATGTTGGTAACCAGTATAAGATTGTTAAGGTAGAGGATGTACCACAGATTGATGATACATTCTATATCTTTGATTCTGAGATTATTCAGGAACGTGTTGCTGACCAGCAAGATGGTATCTATTATCTAACTGCTGTTCGTGGTAACATTTCACCTCTACCTCGTGGTGCTGGTGTAGGTGCTAACTTCCAGAACTTTAAGTTCTCTCAGCCTATCTCCTCACTATATCCACTAGACTATAAGAATGATCCTACATGGTATCAGGTTACAGATAATACTGGTGCTAAGAATGTAGATATTACTGATCCACCTGCTGCTAATAGTTTCGCAGACAACTATACACATGGTCTTGTCTGGGTCAATGACTATAAGAGGTCAATGACTAAGGAAGCAATTGTTGACCTTACAGAGACACCATTCTTTAAGGACAATAGTTATGAAATAAAAGCAGTAACAGGTAATGCAACTGCAGGTTCAGAGCAAAGAAAGATTGCTATTGCTGGTGATGCTACTTCTATTCATGATCAGAAGGTATATGTTGAATTAAGAAGACCATCTATTGCTAGATCTGGTAACCACACATTTGAATACCTTGGTTTTGGTCCAGGTAACTACTCAACTGGTATGCCTGTAAGACAGGAAGTTATACTATCTGAGTTTAAAGATTACTATGCACAAGCTAAGAGAGAAGATGGTGGTATTGTATTCTACACTGGTCTTAACTCTAATGGTGACCTATACATTGGTAACAAGAAGATTGATGCTATCACTGGTGAAGAAACATTCCTAGAGAAAGCACAACTCGTTGCATCTGAAGATGATACAGATACTATTGGTACTCTGATAACATCATTTGATACTCCTGTTACATTTAAGGATAAGATTACTGTTGAAGGTATATCTAACCTTAATAATCAGGTTATTATCAGTACTCAGCCACCAGATGAGATTCCATCATTAATCATTAGATCTAATCCTAGAACTGATGGTATGCCTGAAGACTCTACATTGACTAGAGTATCTTATGCTAACAATAATGATGGTGATATAACCATTAGTCAGAATAAAATTTCCTCGGCAATTTTCCACATAAAAGGTCGAGGTCCAGTAAATACTCCAGGTCAACAGTATAGTATACGTTCCAATTATAATAGATTGGATGGACTACCAAGTAACAGAACACCTGATCAAGCAGGTACATTTAATGTTAATCAGGTAGTATCATACTACGCTTCTAGTAGTAATCCTGATGCTGCTCCACAAGCAGGTGATATGCTTTATAAGGGTGCATCTATTGAGAGCAGTGGTTCACTTGGTTGGATACTTTCTAACTTCTACACCACTGTTGGTGAGGCTAACATCTTAGACCTTGTTACTAATGGTACTTCTACCGTTAAGATCAACTGGGCTGGTGCAATAACCAATGCTAGTTTAGGTTTAACGGTTGGTCAGACAATTCGTATTACTGGATTCTCTCAAGCAACTGCTGTTAATGGTAAATGGATTATCAGTAAAGCAGATACAAGTGGTGCTGATAATACGTTTATTGAGTTTGTTGTTGCTAATACTATTCCATCAGCAACTCATAACTGGGATGTTACAAACGAACCAAGTGCTGTATTTGAGAAATCTGATACTAAGTGGAAAGAGGTTGGTGTATTAGGTTCTGAGACATTAAGAACAGATACTGATGTTATTGGTGATTACAAGCTTGGTATTAACACCATTGCTCGTACTGCTCATGATTCACATAAGTATGGATTCTTAACATATACACAGTCTGCTGTTAAGTATAATCAGCAAGAACCAAGAGCAAACTTGGATGTTGTTGGTAATACATTCATTAGTGGTAAGACAGTAGTTGCATATGATACTAATGGTAATGTTACTAGCAACAAATATCTTGATAGCAGTACAATCTCTAAGGTTGAAACTGGTGTAAAGGATGCATTGATAGTTGGTGGAGATTCTCTCGTACCTCTAAATCAAGCTACCTTAAGAGTTTCAGTAGCAGAGAACAGAGTTGGTATTAATGTACAGGATAGTGCTCTTGGTGCTGCCTTAACAATTGCTAAGGATGCTTCAACTGAAACACTTGGTCTTTTAGTCAAGGGTACTAATAGTAATGGTGATGCTACTGTAGACATAGATGGTAATGTTAATATTGATGGTGGTGCTCTTACAACTAACACTGCAGGATTGAATCTATTCAATACTAATGCAACTACAGTTAATTTTGTTGGTGATGCGACCACTTTAACAATTGGAAATGGTACAACATCAGGACAGAATGTAGACATCGGTACTGCATCTACTGGTATTACTACCTTAGACATCCACACCAATACAATTGATTCAACAATCAATATTGGTACTGTTACTGATACTTCTACTAACAAGTCAGTCATAGTAATTGGTGGTGCGAAGAGTAACACTGCTAACTCTACATTAACAATACAGAATGCTCAGACCATACTTAACGGTGTCTTAGACATTGATGGTAGTGATATTCAATCTAACTCACAGACTGTTAACTTACTAACAAGATCTGGTTATGCTTCTACTGTAAACTTTGCAACTAGAGCATCACAGTTCTTTATTGGTGGTGTTGCTGGAACTACAGAGATTAGAAACTCTCTGAAAGTTAATGGTGATACCGACATGTATGGTGATGTAACCATGCATGGTGGATCTAACAGTGGTACTGTTACATTATTAAGAAATAGACTCAATACAACTAAGAAGTCACATACTGCTGGATCATTAACTGATCTTAATGTTGATTTCTACAAGTACATTGAAGATATTGATGGAGCTGAGATAATTGTAAGTTGTGATAATTCAGATGGTACATTAACAGTAGCTGATAATTATTTCGTTGAAGGTAACGTAGTTAGATTCACTGATGTAAGTGGATTAACAGGTGTTAATACTACTACACCATACTTTATTGTTTCTGTTAACAATAATTCATTCAAGGTATCTACTACCGAGAGTGCTTCTAATGCTATCACTGTAACTGGTACACCTGGTGCTGCTACTGGATTAACATTACAGAATCATACAATTGATACTGGTAGTGGTACAACCACATGGACAGGAACTTCAACTGATCCTGAATACCAGAACCTACCAATTAATAACATTGAAGGTATTAAGATAGGTGATATTCTACTTGTTGGATCTGAACTATGTGAAGTTATCACACCTGGTCCTGATATTAACAGTAGAACAGTTAAAGTTAATAGAGGTACAGATTGTACTACTGTATCATCTCACGCAGATAATTACGTAATTTATAAGTTAGAGAAATCTACTGAGGCAACATACCTCTTAGGTAGATTACCATCTAGCTCTACTACACCTGCAATATCTAATGTATATGATGTAACTGAGCAACTAGAGGTTCCAATAAATGATGTAGAAAATGGTGATGTAGTTAAATTCAGTAATGTTGGTAGCATTGTTGGAGTTGATACTACTACAACATACTTCGTTGTTAATGCAATTGATGATGTTGGTAATAGTCTCACTAGGTTTGAATTATCTAAGGATCCAGGTGGTTCTAAGATTCCTCTTAGTGGTACAGTTGGAGGTGCTGTCCTTAACCTCTCTGATGATATTGCTTCTCTTGCTGAGTTTGGTGGACAGTTCAGTGAAGATGACTATCTAAGAATAAGTGCTGGTCCATCATGCCCAGACGCAACTGGTGAATTTGTACAAATCTCTGCAGTTAATGATACTAACACAGAGAAGTTAATTGTTAACAACGGTGCTAATGCTGATAGATTTGTAGTTGACTCAGTATATGGTGGTGTTAGATCTAACATCCTTGGTACTGATGACTTTACAGTTAATCTTTATGGTGATGCAGCTACTAACTCTACTGATAATCAATTCAAGATTGTTAATGGAGAGACTTTACCTGCTACTCGACTAACAGTTGATAGTGATGGTAAGTTAACAGTTGTTGGTACTGGTACAGTAGCAGCACCAAAAGCAATTATCGACAAGTCTGGTAATACATGGCAAGCAGGTAACCTTAGAATCAATAACAATAATGTTGCTGGTTCTACCACTGCTGCACAGAATTCAGCATTTATTGATAATGCATCAGGTAATACATTACTCGGTGGACACCTTAAGATCAATGATGATTTCGCAATCTTCAGTGGTACAACAGGAGTTGACTTCGGTTCTGATCCTACCTCTAAGTTCTTCGTTGATGCACAAACTGGTGATACAAGAATTGGTGTTACTGGTTCTGCTTTAGGTGATGGTGATCTAACAGTTAATGGTGGTCATGTTAGCATAATAAGTACATCTGATGCTACTCCATCTGCTACAGACTTCCCATTATTGATAACAAATCTTGGTGTTAGTGGTAACCGCAGTTATGGAATAAGACAAGATGCTGCTATTGATGCATTTGGTGTTAGCAAGTTCTATAACAGCAACGGTGGTCACCATTGGAAGTATGTTACTGATGCACATACATGTGAAACTGGTAAGAACTATATGATTGCTATAACTGCAACTACAGTACTTACTCTACCATCTAATGCACAGACTGGTGATATGATTAGATTCATAGAAGTTACTGGTGCATTAGCATATGATATATCATTAATCATACGTGCTCCAAGTGGAGTTAAGATTAATGGTGATGCTACAGGAACAAATGCTGGTGGCCTAAGTACACCATATACAGGAGGTGAACTAATTGTACAGACAAGAAACGCTGGATTTGGTTTGGTCTATGCTGGTAGTGAGGACAGTGGAGGTTCATCGATACCGTCCAATTATGTTGGTTGGTGGCTAGTGGAGATATAATCCAATGAAAGCATACGAAACAGAGAGGAAAATGCAGTCATCAACCATAGGGACAATAGTCCCTTGGTCTGGTGATGCTCAGAGTGTACCAGATGGTTGGTTACAGTGTAATGGTCAAACACTAGAAGGATCTGATTATCCTATGTTGGCTAATGTTATTGGTAATACATATGGACCTTCTGGTGGATTGGGTCCAAGAACTTATGGAACTTATGTTCTTGGTGATGTATTCAGATTACCTAACTTAAATGGTAGGGTTCTTACTGATTATGAGGATCCATATATTAGTAATGATGCACAATATGCTCATTTATTGATGGGTCAAACATCTGCTAGTCAATCAGTAGGTGGTATATCTATTAAGAGTGGTGAGATTGATCCTCTTAGACAAAGCAATACATATGCACTTACTGGTTTAACTGGTAGTGGTGGTGGTAGTGCATTGGATATTGTCGTTGACGTAGATGCAGTAGGAAGAGCAGGTGTAACAAGTATTACTTCTGGTGGTACTGGATGGACTGAAGATGAAACTGTAACTATATTAGCAGCAACATTACCAGCTGGTACAGAGAACCTTGTATTGAAGATTGAATGGATAAAACCATCAGTTCGTGATACTTTATTACCTACTGGTGTTGGTTCAACACAATTAATACAAGGAGATGGTAGTGGTGTTACTCCACCTACATCTGCTAATGCTGTTGCTGATATAAATTTTGCAGTTAGTGACTCTGGTAATTTAGCAGGTCAGATAAGAGGATTTAGTATCAATCCACCTTCTTACTTTAAGACATTCTATACAATACCTAGGAAGTTGAGTAAGGATCATATGCCACCTCATAGGCATTCTAATCCATCAACAAATCCAGGATATAGCACAGCAGTACCAGATGGACCACCTGTAGAAACATTCCAATGTCCATATGCAAAACCATGTTGTGAGAATAATAATAAAGAAAGAGAGATTCAATCAGGTGATGGTGGTGATATAGATGAATTTAACCAAGATGCTGCAAACCCAGGTGGTTGGGGTCTTGTAACTAGATATGCTGCTGGTACTACACTCATAATGGGAGATGGTCCTAAAGTTAGTAATTCAAGTAGTGTTGGATCAACTGGTCAGGCATACTCAGCACCACAACCAGTATGGGAAGGACCAATACCTAGACCTTTAGGTGCTAGTTATGATGGTACTGCTGGAGGATCTTACACAAATAGATATACTGATGCTAATAGTGCTATAGGACAGGCTTCTAAGAATTGGTATTCTTACACTGGTGATGGTAATGGTATGATAGGACAGCAGACTGCTGCTGATGCTATTGCTTCAAACTTATATACTGCTGGTGCAGATCAAACTTCTAAGACTTGGATGACTGCATTGAATCATAATGATGAGTATCATCAAAATCAAACTTCTCATAACCACTATTCTTTTGAGGTTACGATGAATCCAGGATTCTTAAGAACTCCAACTATAGTACCAGTAAATGATATTAAAGTCACTAGTTCTCTTTCTGGTACTACTAATACAATAGCAGCACAGAATGTACCATCTGCACTAAATATTAATGTGGATGTAAAGACTCCAAGTATTAGCATGATGTATATAATCAGGGCTTTTTAGATGAAGTATTATCAGAAGGAAAAATCTAAACTAGGAAATGCACCTGGCACTATTATCAACTGGGCTGATGCCATTAATAATCAAGATCCAAACTCTGCAGCAAATATAAAAGATTTACCAGCAGGGTATTTGAAATGTGATGGTACAGTTTATAGTGCAGATCAATACCCACAATTAGCAGCAATACTTGGTACTGGTGACGCATGTTTATATAAGAAAGCTACTACAACATTATCTGATGCTCAGTTTCAAGTACCAGACTTAGGTTCAAAGCACATTGAAGCATCTACATCTGGTAACGTAGGTATTACTAGAAACATGGAGAAAGTTACTGGTAGTGGTGAGAATGCTACTACAATTAAGAGAGCTGGTGTTGGTGTTGATATAAACTCAAATATTGGTACTACTGCTACTGTTGGATTTAATGGTGTATTTACTATACCTGTTCAAAACTTTGCTTTGAATGGTAATGTAGGGTGGACAACACCAACAAATACTGAAGAAGATTATGTATCTGTGAATGCTTTTGGTCCTCATATGCATAGGACATCTACTAGTTACATAACAATTAAGGATGAACCTGATATACCTAATAGATCTCAGCCATCATATAATAGGGCAGCAGATGCTAATGTTACTCAGTTACATAGTCATAGTTATTGTATACAGAGAGCAAGAGAGTTTTGGCAAGCTCAGAACCCAAGTGTAACAGGACAACCTAATTGTTCTGGATGTACTACATGGGATAGATATTTTGTTGGGTATGCAAATGCAAATGGTATTACATCTACTGGAACTGCTACATATAAATCTTTGTGGCCAGACACTTTAGAGACTACAACTAAGACTGCTGCATCATGGCCAACTAACGTAGCTATACCAGTTGGTCATGCAGTACCATATGATACACGTACTGAAACTTCAGACGTTACGTATCCTGCTGCTAGAAATATCTTTGAGACTACTGAATCCCCACCAGGATCAGATCTTTCTGATAGAACAATACACACACATAGAATAGCAAGAACAATTGGTGAGACTGATTATAATGCTACCACTAATGTTGCTACAATGAGACCTGATGGATTACAGGCCAATGTGAATATAAGAACAACAAATGTTGCTAAATTTGATGATGTTGTTTCACCATATTTTGTCCTAGAGTTTCTAATTAAATACTGATGCCTATATTCACCAATAAAAGAGATCAGCATTTTTATCACAATCACTATAGTGATCAACGTGGTGATATGGGAGCTCCTATAGGATCAATCATAGCAGTCTATGTAGATGCACATAGTACTACTAATGGTGTTTTAAGTGATGATTCTGTATCATATAATTATCCTGGTTATATCTACTGTGAAGGACAGGACTTGAATATATCAGATTATCCATTGTTGTATGAAGCAATTGGTAATAAGTATGGTGGTGCTAATCCAAATACTGTAGACATGAAGACTTGGAATGGATCCAAGACTGGTAGAACAGGTCATACTGCTGCAAGTATTGATTTAGGTACATTCAAGTTACCAGATCTAAGGATGAAAAGGATTAATGGACCTGGTGGTATAGATGGTGCTGGTTCATTAACACCTGACGAAGCACCAATGGAAGTTGGTGATGTTGGTGGAGAGTGGTATATATCAAGAGCAAGACAGTTAAAGGAGTATACATTTGGTACTGTAAGGGTGTCTGGATATACTAGTGTAACAGGTTTTATTACTGGATCACTCAGTGGACAGGCCAATATTGATATTGGACCATTAGAGGAGAAAACACTACAAGGACCACCACCACATAACCATAGAGTATTTGCTAGTGAGCATGAAACTAGATCCACTATGGATCAAAACCAAGCTACTCATGGTGGTGCTCAAGCAGGTAATGTTAATCAAATAGGTTATACTACAGGATATGGTCAGATAATAACATCTGAACCAGATAGAGGATTTGCTGCTCCACACTCACATTGGTTAGCAGAATACCGTCCAGTTAGAAGTGGTAGTGATGCAGCATTAGATGAACCAAAGGATATGTACAGTTATGATATATCTGAGACATATGCTCATGAGTTCTCAACTCCTAGTACTACTAATCCTGCAGGTCAGGTTGTATACACAACAACAAATGGTGTAACTACTACACATACATGGATAGCACCTGCTGGTGTAACGTCAGTAGACGTATGTTGTGTTGGTGGTGGTTCTGGTGGAATGGGAGGAATTATAGGAGGCGGTGGTGGTGGCCTAGGTTATAAGAATAATATCCCTGTGACACCAGGTGGGGCTTATACAGTAGTCGTTGGTGCTGGTGGTACAGGTACTACTTCTATTGCTGGAAATTATAACGATGTAAAGGGAAACACAAGTTATTTTATTAGTGCATCAACTGTATGTGGTAAGGGAGGTGGTGAGTTAGGAACACCACCAACATCAGCGATGGGTGGTGGATTTATTGGTGATGGCGGTGGTAATGGTGGTCATGGTACACCTTATGGTGGTGGTGGTGGATGTGGTGGATACTCTGGTCAGGGTGGTGGATTCCAAAATGGTAACACCTTTTCGTATGATGCTGCTGGAGGATCTGGTGGTGGAGGTGCAGGTGGTGACTGTTCAATTCCTGGTGCTAACAACGGTGCTGGTGGAGGTGGTACAGGACTTTTGGGTATAGGTCAAACTGGTGCAGGTGCTAGTGGTAACTTAGATACAACGACTACTACTTACACTACAATGTTTGGTGGTGGACCTGGATCTGGTGGACAAGCTGGAGAGAATACACATTCACCATTAATAAAGACTACTACATGGGTTGCTGTTGGTGCATCTAATATTTCATCTGGTAGTGCTAATGTATGGACTCAGTTTATGTTAGACCATGCAATATATCCTTCTGTACCTAATAGTTTCTCTACCCAAGATCCTTATCTTGGTACTACACAATATGGTGGATATACAATATGGGTTGATGCTGCTGGTATTGCTTCAGTAGATATAGAATTAGCTTGTGATGGTGCAGCTACACTAGAATGGGTTAGACCTAATGATCCCCCTGGTTTTCCACAAGTAACACTATCAACTTCATCTGGTGGTACTACTCCCAGTGTAACAGGTACTGCTACAAATTTGGTTGAAGGATACCACGTTATAAAGTGGCAGATCAATAACGGTGCTTTTACTGGTACTAATCCAGATAATACTTGGGGAAATAATCCTGGTGGTATTGCTATTGAATGTAAGAATGGATCTACTACTGTATTTGAGACAAGAACTTTTTCAACTGGTGGAATACATGGATATGGAGATGCAAAGGGAGGAGATGGTGGATATCCTGGAGGTGGTGGTGGTGCTCTTTACCATCATTCAAATTCTGCAGTAGCATCTGATCCTGGTGATGGTGCTGATGGTGCTGTAAGAATCATGTGGGGACCTGGAAGATCATATCCTTCTGCTGCTGCTGATACCCCTGAACAGACAGCAGACGCACCTATAGGTGCATATGAGGAAGCAAAGGGAGCTTGGAAGCATAATGATGGAAAGAATAATGAAAATAGTAGATTAATTAATTTCATTGCTAGTAAGTCATTGACTCCAACACCAGCACAAGCTGGTATATCACTCAATGAAGGTCAGTTAACTATGACTGGTGCTGAACAAATAGATGTGAGTGCTGGTATTGTACCTAGACAAGCAGTGCCTCTTGTGCTAAAATATTTCAGGGTTAAATACTTAATAAAAGCTTGGTGATTTAAAATATGACCTTAACTGGAACAGGTGCATCCAACTACATGGAGATGGTTACACCTATTATTCCTGTCAATATGATGGGTGAGAAAGCAAAGTTTGATGATTTCATTGGTGTTTGGGACAATTTTGTACCAAAGGCATTTTGTGATGATTTGATCACATTCTTTACTTCATGGGAACAAGGTGCTGTTGAACGTAATATGGTCAAAGATCTTAAGCCTTTGAATAATTTTACTGAAAATTCTTCAGCAATGGTAGGAACTGATCAGTTTCCTAAGAAAGAACTAGGTAGGAGAGATTATTCTCTCTTGATAGATACACTAGATCAAACTTTAAATGCTAGGATAAATCAATACCTACAAGCAACACTTAACCATTATTGCACACAGTATGGTGCTTTAACATCTGTTCCTTTAACATCATGGAATTCAAAGATGCAGAAGACACCTGAAGGTGGTGGATATCATATGTGGCATCATGAGAATGGTTCATTTAATGAACAGGCTAGAGATTTAGTGTGGATGATCTATCTTAATGATGATTTTGAGGGAGGAGAGACAGAATTTTTATATCAAAAGAGAAGGATAGCACCTACTACAGGTACTGTTGTGATATGGCCTGGTGCATTTACACATACCCATAAAGGCAACCTAGTTCTTTCAGGGACTAAATATGTTGTAACAGGATGGTTCTATCAACAACCAGTATAATGGAATTAAATAACAACACATTAATAATACGTGGGGTAACGAGACAAATAACTCGTGGTAGTGTCACAAAAACCATTAGTGATACTAACTGGGATGCTTACATAACTCCAGTATTATATCCTCTGTGGAGTTCAGACAGAGATAAGTTAACTATATTTGAGTATAGTAATGGATCTTCTGAAACATGGAAGTGTGATAAGCAGAAGTATGTTCGTAATCATACTACTGGTCAGTATTTTTGGAAAGATTACCAGTTTACCGAACCTACCATTGAGAATGTAAGAACATTTGTAACTGCTGTAAGAGAAGCATTTGATGCAGCTCAGTCAGTAGAGACTACTGATATTGAGGATAAATTAAATAGAATCTTAGAACTTGAGAAGGGTATATCATTAACTAAGGTTAAAATATGGAGAGATTTCTTCTTGCATTCATCTGATTGGACAATGCTTGAGGATGCACCTGTTACTGCTGAAGAGAAAGCACAGTGGAAGACATGGAGAGAAAAGATACGTGACTTACCATCACAGTTCACATCTGCTAATATTAATCTAGTCCAGAGTTTAAAAGTACCTATCGATCCAAAGGTTTACAAGGATAACTATTTACCTTATAATGATGGAGTTGGATATCTTGCTAAAGATGACCAATATTTAGTATTCCCAGAGGGAAATGAAGATAAGTATGCTGATATGACTTATGCTATGGAAGCATATATTAGAGTTGCTCTTACTATACACAGACCTTCTAAGTTATTTGATGTGTCTAGTCCATCGCATATAACAGATCCTGTTGAGAAACTTCTTAAAAATATTGAAGAACGTCAAGCAGCAGTACAAAAATTAAAAGATTTGAACTCATAAATTATGATACGAAGAATGACTTGGTTACCTGAAGTTGTTTGTAACAACATCAGTGATTTATATGATACTGGAACATTTGAAGATGGATCTGTTAGTGGTACATCTAATAGGCAGTTGAAACGTAATGTTGAGTTGAGTGGTAATAATCTTGCTGCTTCAGCTGATCTATTTGAAGATAATTGGTGGAAGTCTGGATTTGCTAAGAGAATCCTTACTAAGTCTATAAGTTATCCAATGTTTGTTAAGTATACTGAGGATGAGGAAGTAGATGGTAAAAAGGAAGGTGGTTTTTATGCATGGCATAATGATGCACCACTCATGGGCAGTAAGAAAAGATCTTTGAGATCTGATTATGTTATGGTTACTGCTATAAATGATCAGTCTGAGTATGAGGGAGGTGGATTATTAATTAGATTGGGATCAGAAACATATGAATATCGTCTTAGTAAAGGCCAAGCAGTGTTCTTTGATCCAACTCTATGGCATGCAGTCAAACCAGTAACAAAAGGTGAACGTAAAGTATGTGTTGTCTGGGTTGAAACATTAGTACAAGATCCTTGGGCTAGAGAATTATTACTTGAGTACCAAGATTTAGAAACATATTGTATGAATGCTATAGATCTAGATAAGTGGGAACCAGACATTGATCCCCAATCATACATACAAGCTATTAAATATAGAATAATGAGAAAATACTGTAGCAATTTTTCCTAACATGGACTATAAAACTTTACAAGAAACACTTAGTGACTATGCTAAGTTAAAGGGCAAATCATTTATATGGTATGATAGTCCTAAGATGAGAGCATTAGAGAATGCTAGTGACACAACTAAAATCAATACTGTATGGGATTGGTATAAAGATTTCTTACCAGATGAAGTGTATGAGAATTTTAAAATCTCTACCTATGGTACATACCATTACAATGATAACATGTCAGCACAATCAGATGCAGAGGATTGGTTTCCTAAGTCAAGCTTATGTCCTGATGCAGATCATTACATATATGCCTGTGTATTTACTGCTGAAGGGAATCTTGCATGGGAAAACGTGGAGTAGTATCAACACCATTTGGTGCTAGTTGACTCACCATCCATGTTTGTCCCTCTTGATTGTATCCATGATATTGTATAGAGATAGGATCAGCACCACCTTCTAGTTCTGTATTGAAGTATCCATGTGGTTCTAGCATTGTTATCTTACCATCTTTCTTTGGTATTAATGTAACACTACCTTCTGATATATTATATGGTAGGTTATATTCTATACATTCAGGCTCCCAAGGTACAGTCTTCCAACAATTAAACATTAGTGTTACTCTTGTCTCACCTTCTGGTAGATTACCAAAGTTTCCTGGTACACCATGAAAGTATGGTAGTGACCAGTTAATATGTTTACCCATCTTAGGTGATGCCCAGAATGTCCAGTCATTATTACCAATTATATAAAATCTATCCTTAGTCCAATCTGCTGTTTTGTCTAGTACAACAGTTGGTTGACCATAGTCACTGAGATATGTAACAGTACAGAAAGGTGCTGCTCTATAATTACCACTACGTCTTTGGTGTCCTAGATCTGAATCAACATGAAAATCCCATGTGCTACCTATATTATTATGTGTTCTAATCCACCACTCAGCACCAATATAACTATGAAACATGTTATGCTGTCGTGCTGACTTGCATATGTAATCTTCTAGTATATTTTGTGGTGGTCTATGAAAACTATACCAATATGTCTTCTTTTCTTCAGGATCATGTGCTATAATATTATCAGCTTCATGTCTAAGCTTAAGAGCACTCTCTTCATTGAGGTATTCACCATATGATTCAATAGTCATGAGTAATTCTCAGATTCATCCTATATTCCCTACTGTTATTTACCAATGTAGTATTGGTACTGAATGGTGTGATATCCTAGCAAGTAAGAAAGAATATCAATTTGATCCATCTATTGGTCCTTTGACTGGTGAGACTAGAGACCTAGGTCTAATGCATCACGACCCTGATCTACAAGGGTTCTTTGGTCAAATCACTGATAGTATTATAGCATGTTTAGATCAAGCAAGCATTAATACTAGTGTAGTTGAACCAGCAATCATGAAGGCATGGTGTACTATAATAGATGCAGGTGATACCATGAGAGCACATACTCATGCATGTTCTGATCTATCATTTGTATACTATGTGGATCCACCAGACAATGCATTGATAAGATTCTTTAATCCAAATAGAAATCCCAACAAGTATTTTGATGGTGTATATGATAAGGAACCTGTATTAGGTAAGACAAATACTGTTGAGAACAGATATCTCTGTGGAGAGAAGAATTTTATCAATTCTAGTGACTATACAATGGGTGTACAGAAGGGTGATGTAATAATATTCCCATCTAATATACCACATTGTACAGTGGGCGGTGGTCAAAGTGTCCACCTTAGATCTATTGCTGGTGATATTAAGCTAGTATTGAAGCATGATTACACCAGTTTAGACACTGGTTTGATCAATCCAGCACACTGGAGGGTTGTGCAACCCAACAAACTGGCACACTCACCCAACACAGACCCTTGAAACCTGTTATATTAGGTTTGTTGAGGGATGGGACAGTTCCTATCTACCGAATACATCAACAGTAAGGCAAGGGTGGGCGACC
>MDSZ01009868.1_pt1 | contig 15980 bp, 12 predicted proteins | sample 811201 | NCBI WGS metagenome assembly MDSZ01 (sample SAMN05326647, study PRJNA326480) | marine metagenome | isolation source: seawater | place: Indian Ocean: North | collected 2010
CTCGTGTTTGAGTCCTTAAACATCCAATGCGGTTTCTTTCTTTTTTTTTTTGTGTGCGTGTGTCCTCTTATTCAAAAGAGAGTTTTTTTGGATGACTGTGGTGAGAAGACGGGAGGAGGTCCACATTTGTAAAAGCTCTCTTCTCGCACGAAAAAAAAAGTCCCATCATCATTGACGATGAGGAGCTTCGCAACAACGCCCTTTAACGCGACGACCTCGCGCGCGTCGTCGTCGTCGACGTCGTCGTCGACGTCGTCGTCGTCTTCCTCGTTCCGACGACGAGGACTCTTCCACTCGACCACCCAGAAGAAGAAGAAGAAGAAAGGTTCTCCTCCTGCTCGCGGTTTTGCCCTCCCGGCGAAAGCGACCCTCGGCCCCGAGCTCAAGACGCAAATCGATAAGTGCGTCTCGGAAAATAAAGTCGTTTTGTTCATGAAAGGGACGAAATCCGCGCCGAGGTGCGGGTTTTCGAACACGTGCGTGCAGATTTTAGAGTCCATGGACGTGCCGTTTACAGACGTGGACATTTTAGCCAGCGAACAGTTGAGAGCTGGGATGAAAACGTACAGCAATTGGCCGACGTTTCCACAGCTCTATATTTCGGGGGAATTTTTCGGGGGATGCGATATTACTATGGACGCGTACAAAGACGGCAGTTTGAAAGAAGAGTTGGAGCGGGCAATGTTGGAGTAACCCAACTTCGCGTGAATATATGTGAATGCATGCTGCTACGATGATGAATATGTGATCACGATGTATAAAATCAACTTCTTCTTCTAGTTTTCTCTCTCGCGCTCTTTCTTTTTCCCATTTAATTTAAGCTTCTATCGCGGCTAACTTTGCCGAGCGTTTTTCTTCCTCCTCCTCCGTCCGTTTGCGCTTTTTTACGTGAACAGAAACCGGTTTCCATGCCTGGCCTTCTCTGCCTTTCGTGCTCTTCGCTTTCTTTTGGCACGTTATCTTTGTGTTCAAATCGGCGTACGTCACGCGATCTTTACCAAAGTAGAAGCATATCGTGTTAATATCTTCCGTTTTCACAGCATATTTATATTCTCTCACCCAATCGTATTCCGTGCCATTTTCGTTTTCATTTTCATCCAATATCTTTACATTTTCTGCGTTCGCAGCGTCTTTTGGAAGCATCAACGCGATGAACTTATCCGGCCTGCCAGCTTCGTCCTCTACCATCATCGGTTTCACAATCGCTTTTTGCATCGCTTTCTCCTTGACGTCCTCCATCGCGTCGCTCACGCCTTCCACATCTAACGTCGGATCCTCATCAAACGTCAATCTTACGAAATTTTGCGGCCAGACTTTGAAATCTGGAAACACGGGCGTCACCGAGACCGGTTTCAAACTCTTGTTTCTTGGGTGCGTCGCCGTTTCTAAAGTCAACTTCTCCGCCGCCTCGAACGATTTCTTGATCGCCAAGATTTGCTTCTCCCGTTCGGTCAACGATTTGTTGTAATCTCTCAAACCTGGATCTAACTTTTCCTCTTGCTCTCTCAATTCTCTTTGTCTCTTTAAAATTAAATTGGACTTTTCTGATATCCCCGTCTTCAACGACAAACCTCCTTCGGAAATATATTTCGTATTCATCAACCACATAGCTTTGTTCACGTCAGGTTTCCTTCCAGATCTACTCTTCGATTCCTTATCCCTCGCCGAATCGTTCGCTAATAGTATCAAATCGTCCGGATGAATATCTCCTTTCGTCTTCGCCGCTCTGAACGCGTCAGACCCAATCGGGTCCAAATTTATCCCCAAATCTTCCGAAAACATCCGCGTCGATCGTCTCAGTTCGTCGTACAATAATGCCACGTTGTGTTCGGCCATCATGTCATCATCTAAACTCCCTTTTCGTCTCAATAATTTCCAGTCCAACGCTCGTGGTGGTGGTAAATTGTTCCTAAACTGCATCGGGCACAGAAACGCCGTCTCTCGTTTTAATCGATTCGTCTCGTCGACGATTTGTTCCGGTTGCGTTTGCACACCTTTCCCACTCGACGTTTTCTTCTTCTTCTTCGTCTTAGCGGGATCGACCGCCGGTTTATTCTTTGTCGTCGTCGTCGTCTTCATCGTCGGTGCCGCTGTCGCACGCTTCTCGGTGCTCCGACGACGATCGTCTTTCTCTTTCTCTTTCTCTTCGTCTGCTGGTTCTGCGCTCGCGCTTTTCGACCGGCCTCGACGAGGCGCCGTCGTCGTCGTCTCTATCGTCTTCTTCTTCGAATTGTCGTCGTCATCGTCCGGTGGCTCCACGCTCGCGCTCTTCCCTCGCGCGCTCCGACGCGGCGGCATGACGGTGCGCACACAAATGAGAGAATCCAATTTTTCCTCCAAAAGTCCAAAATCGAACAATTCTTTTTTTTTTAGTGCTCTTGTTTAGGGTTTTAGAAAAAAAAAGAAGGAGAGAGAGGATTTGGGATCGGATCGCTCCCGCCTTTTGCCGCCGCCATTACTAATTCGCGCCGGAGAGACGTAGGAGTGCGAAGAACGAGGAGGAAAACGATGACGGAGGAAAACGCGAAGAACGAGAAGAAGCCGACGACGAACGACGTCGAGGACGCCGCGGAAGCGCGAGGCGGGGAGCGATGGAAGCACGATCGAAAACAGTATCGGGATTTCGTGGCATTCGACGAGCCATTGGAACGGAAATTGTTGAGACAGATGGAATTTTACTTTTCGGACTCGAACTTACCTCGAGATAAGTTTTTACGGGAAACCGTGGAAAGAGACCCGGAGTCTCGCGTGGATTTGCGATTGGTGCTAAAGTTTCAACGAATGAGAGATATGTTGCACAACTCTGGAGGGTCGAATCATCCAGAGGTCATCGAAGCCGTTGCCAAGCTGTTGAAGGAGAAATCGGTGAGTTTGCAAGTCTTCGACGAGACGAGTTCGGATCCAAGAGTGAGAAGGAAAGAAGATTTACGACCGAAAGAAGAAATTGACAGAGACGTGGAAAAGAGGTCGTTGTACGCGAATCCGTTTCCGATGACGGCGACGATTCAGTCGCTGACGGAATTTTTCGAGAAGGAGTGCGAGGAGAGAGTGTTGTCGGTGAGATTACGAAGACACATCACGTCGAAAGATTTCAAGGGGAGTATTTTTGTCGAGTTCGTGTCGGAAGAGACCGCAAAAAAGGTTATAGAAATGTCGAACAAGTTGGTCTACGAAGGCGCGGAGTTGACGTTGATGTTTAAAAAGGAGTATTTGGAGAAGAAGAAGGAGGAGAAGGCGTTGAAGGCGGAACAGAAAGCGAAGGAGGAGGCGGATAGAGCGGCCAATCCGGAGAAGTACGAAAAGTTGGACGAAGAGAAGAAGAGAGCGGAGAGAGATGTGGTGATTAGCGATCGTCGTCACGACAGTAATGATAAATATAATGGTAGCAAACGTAGCAGAGACGACGGAAAAGAGAGACGAGAGAACAAAGAAAACAACGGCAAAAACGAAGAGAAAGATGTTCAATACACGCCGGGAATGATCGCAAGAATCACGTTGGGAGAAAAAGCTAACATGGAATGGGACGATTTCGTCAAGTTTCGTGAGGGCGTTAAGAGTGCGTTTGAGTCGTTCGGTAAAATCAAGTTTGTCGATTTTAAGCAAGGCGAAAAATCTGGGTTTTTGAGATTCGAAGACGAGAAAGTAGCAGCGAAAATCATCGAATCCATCCAGGGAGGCAACGCGATTGAAGTACAAGGCGACGCGTGCTTACTTGAACTCGTTGGAGGCGACGAGGAGAAGTCGTACTGGGAAGCCATCGATAGGCGGGCAAAAGATCGAGATCGACAAGATCGCTACGGGAACAAAAGAGACAGAGGCGGCGGCAGAGGCGGCGGCAGAGGAAGAGGGAACAGAGGCCGAGGCGGTGGTGCCAAGCGTCACAAGAGCGATTAGAGGGACAAAGAAGTGATCTGGATGGATAGAAAGTTGTGTTCCTACATGAATAATGTAATGTTCTATTAAAATTTGCAAGAATAATAATTTGAAGACATAATCGAATAAAACGACATATATATACTTTTTGTGGTTGTACCAACTTGTGCAAAACAATCAAACCATCAATCTATGCTTGAAAATCGCACTCTCCCACTCACTACTGCCTCGGTTTCGGTGATGTGCAAACACGCCATCTCCCTTCGACAATATCTCTCCAAAGCCTTCGCGTTCTTCTCGTCCCCTTCGTTCATAAACACGTTTCTCCTCAACGCCTTCATAAAATCGTCATTCCCGCTGCTTAATGCCTTATCGTACGCCAACGCGGATCCGTAAAACGACTGCTCCAACTCCTTCAAAGTCGATCGAACTCTCACTTTCACTCCTTCTCGATGGACTCTTTTCTCCACTTCCTCTTGAAACGTGTCATAAAACATCTGCGAAATCGCCTTTCCAGAATCCCCTTCGCGGCGTAATCGAGCTAAAACTAACCACACGTGCAACACAAACATCGCATGTTCTGTTCTAAATGAGTGCTCTAACCCTAAGACCTGATAAAATTTCTCCTCGTCGCACCTCTCCACCACCGCTTTGAACAATCGCTGCGACGCTCGATTCTGAACGCTTTCCGAACTATCGTACCCACCTATCTTCAACATGAAACGCGTGTACCAAGGAAGAGTCGTGGCCCGTTTTTCTGGCACCTCAAACACCTCTGAGGTAAATTCGAACGGTATAGCTAACGATTTTGGTTTAGACGTGAATCTAGAGTGTTTGATGTGATTTTGTTTTTGTTGTTTTTGTTGTTGTCTCGCACTCGAGGTGGTAAACTTCTTCGAATTATATTTCTCCGTAGTAGAAGTAGAAGAAGAAGAAGATGATGATGTCGATGACGCTCTTGTGGATGTCCATTGTCTGTGTACCACCACGTCATCTCTCGAGATTCTTTTTCTGTCGTTCGAGACGCGAAAATCGAACGCGTCCGCGCTCACAAACCTTTTCTCTCCCGCGCTTAAAAAGTCCTTCCGATGTCCATCCGAGTGACGTCTGACGTTTCCATTGTCGTCGCTTTTGACGCCCGAAAACCGCGTTTCCGAATCCAAAAGTACGCCCGAAGACCGCGCAAAAGAGCCGGTCGAACGTCGTTCTCTGTGCCAAACGTCCAGGGAGGCCAAGCGCCGCGATAAAAGCTTCCTCGTTGTCGACGAACTTCGATGCATTTGGGGAAAAGTGAAGATTTCGGTAAAAACACGGCGCTTTATACGTACGTAGTAGTAGGTAGTAGGGATTTTTGCAAGTGCATTACAAAGGAACATGCTCTTTCTCTCTCTTTCTCTTTCTCTCTCTCTTTCTATTTGTGTGCGTGCGTGTGTATTCCACGTACCTTTTTTACGGCCAGCTGGTAAACTGAAACACCTTCCCGACGATTTCCAACCCGGTAGGAATCTGCCACGTAAACAAAGCGACGTTGACCGCGTTCAACGCGATGTGCGCGCTTCTCGCCTTGTCGTTCCCTCTCTGCATCTCCGGCACCAACCCCGCGGCGGCGGCCCACAACGCCACAATCCCCATCCCGGCGTATAAGTGAGGTCCTGGAAATAACTTTCCGACTCGAATGTACGTGTTCATCCCGCCTTCGATGGCTAAAACCGTTCCGAACGCCAACAAGAGCGACCCGGCGTTGAAGTGTTTCTCTTTGTAGTTCCCGGCGATTAACTCTTTGCGTTCTTTGGTTAGCTCGTCGATTTTCGTTTGATTCGGGTTCGGCGTGACTGCTTCACCGTTTGCCGTTTCTGGATCTGCGCCGCTTTTTTTCAACTCTTGAATCTCCTCCCCGACGGTTCGTACTTTTCTCCACTGCCAGCCCACATACCCGGCGTATATCGTGGTGACATACATGATGCCCAAGAAAATCGGGTGTACCAGCGCCGCGCTTCGTCCTTCGAGCACGCCAAATTCCCCGTCTTTCGCGAGTGCCTCTTGCGCGAACGCCGCAAACGGAGACGCCGCGAGCGTGGTCAAAACTGCCGCGCGACCTTCGATGTCCTTCTTCTTTTCCTTCTTCGTCCTTCCCGAAGACGCGTCGACGTCAAAGTCTTCTTTCGCGTCGGCGCTCGTCGTCGTCATCGTTCCTCTGCACGCGCAGTGGTGTCTCTCTCTCTCACCAGAATTCTTCCCCGCGCGGAAAGAATAAGACGAAGAAAAAGACGACGACCGCCACCTCCTCCTCTTGGCGGACGAGGAGGATTTGCGCGTTGACGGACGGCCCCCGAGCCCCTTTTGTTGAACGCGCGACATCGTCGTCATCATCATTTTCTCTATATCTATATAAAAACTCTCTCTCTTTTTTTTTGTGTGTGTGTCCTCTCTTTTGTTTTGTGTGACAAGAATGACGTCTCCAATAAGACCTTTTTTGGTGTTTTTTTCCATCTTTTTTTTTTTTGCTCCTTTTCGTCTTCGTCTACAACAGAACAAAAGAAAGAAGAGAGGAGGGTATTTTTTGAGAAATGAAACCCCAAACATACATCTTTATAAAAAAGAAAGAGAGAGAGAAAAAAGAAGAGAGGGGAAAAAGTGTTTGAAAGAGAGAAGAAGAACGACACTCTTTTGGAAACCCAAAAATTCAAAAAAATCGCGCGCCAGAAGAAGACAACAACAACAACAACAACAACGACGAAGACAAAGAAGACAACATGGTGAAAGTGCGGTTACACTCCCCGTCGGAGCTGAAGAAGATCGAGGAGTTCCTCGCGGATGCGGCGACCGATAAGGCTTTGGAAGCGAAGGCGACGTACACGGATCAAATTCAGCAAAACATGATGTCGTTTCAATTGATTCGAATGTGCGAATCGGTCACGGAAACGCTGAGCAAAAACGTGTTGGTGGCGGGACGAGAACCGCGCGCGGAGGAGGAAGAGGAAGACGACGACGGCAAAGAAGAGGAGATGGAAGAGGTGCGACGAAAAGAAGAGAAACGATTGAAAGAGTTGATGTGCGACCCGGAGTTGGACGAGTTGGAAAACGAAGTCGCCGAGTTAACCGAGAAGGTTGGAGAACAGAGATTGACTGGACCGGCGAGAGTGTTGCAGAACTTGGAGAACAGAATGAAAGAAGAACGAGCTGAAATCGAAGCGAAGAAGAACAAAAACGAAGAAGAAATGGAAAAGGACGAAGAGAAGGACGAGGAAAACAACAAGAACATTTTAGCCGCGGCGAATATTTCCGAGCAAGAGTTGGAAGAGACGAAGAAGAAGCTCGAAAAGTCTTTAGCCGCTATGCCGCTGGTAAAGGAAAGGTTGCAAAAAGCGTTGGAGAAATTGGCGAGGTTGACGAATGAGATTGACAATCAAAGGACGAGGGCACCGCCCGGGACGATCGAGAGGGCGATTGATGCCGCGCCAGTGCTCGGGTTCGACGACGACGCGACGACGGAAGAGGCGACGGCGTTGAGAGCGAAGAACGAAACGAGGCGACGCTTGGCGAGAGAGTTGATGCCGCTCGGACGATGCTAAACGCGTTTGTTTGCGGCGTATCTGTACGTTTATTATTATTATTATTATTACACACACACACACACACGTACTAGTATGTAGTATCGCAAACGCACGCTTTAAACACATCTCTGGGCAACCTTTAAAAATACCAGTTCTTTTTTTTTCTCGGAGCATTCATTCAAAACGTTTCGGGAAGGTCGAAACACCCCTTGAATTTTAAAGGGTGAGAGCTTTTCGACGTATCTTGCACGTGTCGCGGGACGGGAGGAGGAGGAGATTTTTTTTTTGGAATTTAATTGACCTGTTTATTTTTTTTGGATATTTGGAAGGGCGTGTGCCCACACCTTTATTGTCGAGCCGTCACATCCAAACCCACTTTGGGACCACGTGGTATTCTTTCCGGTCTCCGTTTTGTCGTGGAAAACAAAAAAGAACTTTGCATTGCAGTCGACGCCAAAGAAAGAGGACGCACCGCGATGATGACGCGTGGTCGAAACGCGTCGACGCGCACCCGGCGGGTGGAGTTGTGCTTACTTTTAGCGATGGGCGTGCCTCCTCAATGTGGCACGTGCAACGTTTCCGTATTTTGGAGGCTACGAACCGTTAACCAATGTGATCGAACACTCGAAGATTGACTTGGACTTGTTTAACATAAAGAAGAATCTCGGGGAAACTTGCGGTGCCTCCTGCGAGTTAGGAGCCACCTGTCCGGCAACTTCATCAGCGGCTGATGGTACTGGCTGTGGGTATGATGGGTCGGATATGGAATTTCCAAGAGGCACCACCTGTCAGTGGGGAGGCGACAATGAACTTCCCAGTGGCACGTCGTGCAATGATACATCTAACGCGTATGACATCTGGCGTGAGGGGCAGAATTCAGAAAAAGATTCCGCTTCCGCCATGAGAAATATCGCCGATTTTGCCTTTGGGGCTGCAACAAAAGGCGACAGTGCCAGTGTTCCGTACAGGGATAACAAGTACATTGCCATCATGAACAAGTACTGGGAAAGTAAAGGTCTCGACGAGCACACGTGGGGCTACGACATGGTCAAGGCTGCTTTTGATGGGACAAATGTAGGAGATATGAATTTCGGTACTGTTGGTCGTGACTTCAGGAAAGAAGCTATCCAAAAAGGAATTGTTTACTTAAATATTTTCCCATACGTCATTTGGGAGATGCAAGATGCAGTGAATGATTGCAATGGCGGTGATGCCACCAATAATGATGATCAATCAGTGCATGCCTGGGACGAAGCCGTTGCATTTTATGCTGGATCAACCGTTGGTGAAGACCATGGTACGTCAGAAACTGGAGAACTTCAATTCGCCCTTGCGGACAAGAGATGTAAGAACTTCAAGACGTGCACGGACGGATTTTCTGGCGGCTCGCAGGTAAATGCTGATATTCTCGCATTGTTCAATGCTGGAAAAGAAGCAGCCCGTACTGGTGTAAAAGCTGACGGTGATTGCGATGCTCTTGACTCCTTGATGGAGAAAATCTCTGCTTTGAGTCTTGTTCCATTTGTCCAAGGCACCATGCGTTACCTTTACAAGACGAAAAATGACGGTGTTCGATCCGCGAAGGAGGCTGGGGAGCTCTGGGCATTTGCGACCGCTATTCTTCCATTTGTGGATGAGGTCGACCCAGATGCTGCTGAGAATCTTTACAAGCGTGCATGGAAATTAGACTTTGAAACCACCTCTTACGAAGACATCAAGAGTGGTATCGAGTCAACTCTTACGAAGCTCGGTGCTGGAGAAGGCGTCGGTGTTGTCACGTGCTCCATGGTTGGCGATTTGTACGCGGGCCCCGATGCCCTTTCCAACGCCGGTTGCTCTGATTCCAGCAGCAACTCAAAAAAGGAAATTGAACTGGGAGTCGGGCTTGGTCTAGGCTTGCCTCTCTGTGCAAGCCTCCTTGCTGTTGTCTACTTGAACTATGCACGTATCCGAAACCAGCGCAGGTTCGACGAGCTTCTCGCCAGACAAACCACTTTACGCGACGAGCACAACAGGGTATAAATACGAGGACTGCATGGATTATTCGCCTTATTCACGTTAGATGTGTTATAAAGAGTCGCAGGAAAATCGCGGGAAAGTGTATACGAAAATTTATACTTCAGTATTTTATAAGTATATCACATGTGCGTGTGTGTGTGTCTCTCTCTTTTTTCTCTCTCTTTTCCCATAAAACGTTATCTGCGACCACGCCGCGAAGACTTTTGCACCGGAACGACATCTTCGACGCTAGCATTCTCGTCTTCTTTATTTACCGGTTGTTGCTGCTGCTCGGCGTCTTCCATGTCCGCGTCGGCCGCTTCTCCTTCATCCGCAATGGTGGTCGTTTCTTTGCTCTCCTCGTTTTCGAGAATCTTTGCAAAGTTTTTCTTCGTTTCTAAGGTTCGTCTTTTCTCCGAGCCAGGCGTCGAACTTGTTTTCGTCTTGCGCGTTTTGTTCGACCCCGGTGTCGCGCCGACGAGCTCCGAGTCTGTCTCGATTTCGTCGTCTTCCTCAAACGAAGTTTCCGTTTCCGTTTCCTTAGCAGCTTTTCTAGCCGCCGCTTTTCTCTCTCGTTCAATTTTTGCCGCGCTTCTACCCAGCGATCGAACGCGAACGACTTCTATGAAGTCTTTTAAGTTTAAGGAGCGTTTGTCAGATTCATCGACGGACTCCAACTGCTTTTCGCACACCTCCAAGACGTTCTTCGCGTCGACTTGTGAGATTTTCGGAATAAACGCCGATACCGCGTAGTCTAAGAAGGCGAACCTTTCCGGTTTCAACGGTAACAACGAGTAGTTCACGCAATCCGCAGTCAGCGAACGCACGACCAATCGGTCTCTTTGTACGGATGGGGAGAAGATGCTCGCGATGCGCGTCGCCAGGTCGCGTAAAAAGTCAATCGCTCTTTGTGCGATATCATCGTCCGCGTCCTTATCTTTCATCGCGTTCGAGACCACCTGGTAGGCGTCAGCTAAAGCCATGAAGATCGTCCCGGCGAGTTTCGTTTGACTATCGCGACGTAATTCTGTCATGAACCCCTTAATAGCGGCATCCAAGTGGTCGCCGCCAATGGCAAAGTTTGAAATAAACGCCGGAGCGGCTACGCTTCCGTTCGCGTGATCGCCACACTTCGCGTCTACTAGAGCTAACTGGTATCCGATTTTTGCCGCGTTGACGTCGGCGTCTAAACTCTCATCTTCTGGTGTCATGATTTTATCCGCCGCGCGCCATGCCGACGTCATCATGTTCGGCGGTAACGAAACGGACGTCTCCGCAGCCATCTTGAGATACAAGACTGCATCGGCGACGGCAGCCGTGCACTTACGTCTGGTATCCAACGCAACTGTCGAGCCGTACTTTCCAAAGAGTTTGTCCGCGTTCTCAGCTAATCGAATTAAACTCGTCAACGATTTGTCGCGCGTGTTTTGGAAAGTAAGGATATCGTCTTCGGTCACGCGCTCAGGCTCGGATTCAGACAAGTCGATTCCTCGCCAAACCATCTCGTACATCACCCCTTCTGCGAGTAACCCTGCGGAAGTTGGACCGATCCGGACATCTTTCCAAAGTTTCTTTTCACCGTCTCTGAGAACGTTGCGAGAAACTTCGTCCAGGAGTTTTGCCATCACTTCAAAAACCACTTCGCCTTCGAGCTTTGGTAATCTTGCATGCTTGAGAAGCGCCGAGACACGCAACAACGCGCACTTTAAAGTGAACCCGTCACCGTTATCTTCGCTAACGATGAGCGCATCGTTCTCATCGTCGTCCTCGTCGACGTTCACAGTTCTGTTAACGATAACTTTATCTCCCAACTGCGATAGCTTTTCGCCAAGTTGTTCGGCGATGGAAACGAAAACTTTTACTGCGACGCTTCTCGTGCCTTCGTAGCCGTCGTTGGCACAAAAGGCGATCGATTTTGCCGCACTATTTAATACCTTCGGATCGATGCGTTTAAACAAGATGTTCTTGACGGTCTCTAACAAAGATTGAAATTCTTCGTCTCTTTGTCGCAAAGGATAATGTTCGAGCTTCATGTACGGAATGATTTCCAACAGCGGCGCCAAGACTTCGTCTTCGACGGAATATTTCTCCAACAATGTCGGGAGGTGTCTCGTGAACGCGAGCGTGATTTTTTCTCTGCTTTGATCGCACGATTCTCTGTCACGTTTCGTCATGCTCATTTTTGCCGGCGTGGGTACCTTTGATTTCGCCAATGCGTCTGCGATGATGTTTTCCATTTGCGATTTCTTCACCGCGCGAAGCGTCAAGTTTGCAAGCGCGGCGGCGTCCCCGATGTCGCTGCAAAACTCTTCGTCGCTCAACTTCGAGGCTAAAAATTCAAACGAGTGGAACAAAGGCAGTTCGTCCCAAACGGCGTCGATGATTTTCGAGTGCGTTTCTAACGCATCGTCTTCTGGAAGATGCTTTGCGTGCGTCGTGTTGGACAAAATTTTCACCAACTCCAAAACGCTTTCGAGCGTCTCGGAAGCCGAGAGTTCGCTGACGCCTAAACTCGCGTCGAAATCTTCGTCTTCTATCTCGTTGACGTCGTCGTTGGTGCCAAACAAGTTACCTGTTTTGGCTCCTTCGTCGTCCTCGTCGTCTTCCGTGTCATTGTCGTCATCGTCGTCCAAGGTTCGTAATTTTTTCTTCACGTTCCTTTTCGGCTTCTTCGCCGCTTTTGCTTTTTTCTTCTCGGCTGGTTTCTTCGTTTTGGCCCGTTTACGAGTTTTATTGTACTGCTCAGCCAACGATGGCAATATTTTTGGCAGCACTTTCGCAGCAGTCACTCGAATGCTCTCGTTCTCCTCCGTCAGCAAGTGCAACACTCCACTCATCGTGTCTGCGTCGTACGTCTCGTATTCGCGCAACTGCGAGACGACGAAAATCGCTTCGCATACCACCATAGGGTCAACGTCGGCTAAAAGCTCTTTTATGCGCTCGCTAAATCTATTCGTGAACCCATCCATAATTGACGCGTTCGTCTCGTCGGCGTATAAACGTCGCAAACCTTTCAAAACCTCCAATCGAACCAATGGCGATTTGTCATTCATGGACCATCCTAGATATTTCAAGTAAAAATCCGTCAAAAACATGAACGGGTACTCTAACATCCAAGTCGATACGGCTGCTATGCAACTCGCACGAATATGCGCGTCGTAATCGCGAAATCTTCCCGTAAAAATGCCATTAAACATCTCTTTTATCATTCCCGCGCACGCTTCAGTATTCTTCGAGCACTCATCCATAATTTTCTTAATCGCCGCCGCCTCCACCTTGGCCTCTTTTCGTTTCGACGCCATCGCGTTATCCAATTGTCTCTGCTTCAACGCCGATTGCTTTGACTGCGATAAACACGCATTCACCAATCCGGAAATAACCGTCAATCCCATCTCCGTCGCGACAACTCTCACCACTCGCGCGCTCGAGCTCGAACACGTCTGAAAAATTTCCCGAAACATTTCAAACATGGTATCGTCAAACAAGTCTCTCGAATCGATCGTTTCTCTCACCACCGCACGCATGAATAATTTCAAATCGTTCTTAAAACTTTTATACAGCTTCCCTTTCTCTGCCATCGGATCGTCCGGGTTCACGTTGCCTTGTCTCAACTCGTTCTCAATTCTCTTCAAAATGACCGCACACTCGGAATTCATCAACTCCGGCTTGTAAATTCTCGCCTTGCAGCCGCTCGCATTCGTTAACAACGTGTACATTTCCGCCGCCGCAGAAGCCTTGTCTTCTTGGTATCTCAACGTCCACTCTGCGGCTAATCGGTTCGCTTTCTCTCCCGGAGACTTTTCTTTCTTGGCGAGCCATTCAAACAGGCCTTTTTCTTCTTCTTCTTCTTCTTCTTCTTCTTCTTCTTCTTCTTCCTCCTTTTGGTTTTCGTCGCCGCCCGCGTGGCCGGCTTGTTGTTGCGGCGTCACCGCGACGAGCGGTAACCGTTCCTGCCCTTCCTCGTCGTCTCCCTCCTTCTCTTTCTCTTTTCCCGTCTCGTCGTCGTCGTCGTCTCCCTCCTCCTCCTCGTCTCCCTCCTCGCGGGGCGTCTTCGTCTCGCTTTTAGTACTCCTCCTCGCGTTTTTTCTCGTCTTCAAAATCGACTTGCGCCCCGCCGCGGCGTCGCGTGCCGCTGGCGGTGCGTTTTCTCCTCCGCGCGTCGTCGTTGCGGCGGCAAAAGCGGCGGCATCGTCGTCGTCGTCGTCGTCTCCCGATCCTTTCCTCGTTCGCCTCGAAGATCGCATGATGATGATCGACGACGATCGACGCGATGTTGTGTGTCCTCTCTTTCAAAGCCTTCTTTTTCTGTCGTCGTCGTCGTCCTTTCTTTTTTGAATTTTGGCGGGATTCGGGCGTTCAGTTTAAGGTCTCATATTCGGATCTGATACCCTAAATAATTTTTGCGTCTTTTTGGGGAAGGTACAACGCAAAAAAAAGACTGGTCATTTATAGACACATTATTAGGGAACGCAGAACGCGCTTTTGGAGAGAGGTTGAAGACCACGCGCTAAAACTCGCCTTTGTCGCAGAGCACCTCGCTCGGACGACGAAGAAAAGAAAAGAGAGCGATGGACATTATTCCGGCGGCTTTTGGGTCGTCGACCTCGACGAAACGTGTCCAAGAAGCGCGCTTCTCGTGCTTCTCGTGCTTGGGAAAGACATCCTCGAAGAAGGTGCGACGTCGACGACGCGTATCTCTCCAATTGGAATCTCGTTTTATTATTCCGAATCGTTTTCGTTCTCTCTCCCTCTCTCGTCGTGTCGGAGGAGAGTATAATGGTGTCGTGTTCGCGAGAGGAAAGAACGCGACGCTGACCTTAAAAATCACTTCTCCATTCGTGCGCGCGTCGTCGCGCAGCAGTCGATGGACGCGGCGAGGACGCGGTGCGTCGTGTCAAGCGCATCGAGCAACAACACGAACAACACGAACAACGGCAAAAAGAAGAGCAAAACCACCTCGGCGCGCCGAGTCCGATCGGTCAAGAACGATTTTCAGGAACAACAGAAAGAATACACATCATACAGAGAAAAACACGGGTATAATTGGACGTATGGATCGGCAGATGAAGAAGACGGGGAGTGCGGAACATCTTCTTCTTCTTCTTCTCCGGTTTCCGAAGCGGACGCGCGCGAAATGGCGAGGAACTGGTTGTGTACTGTTGGAAGACAAGGACAATCGTCGCCGATTGATTTTCAAAAAACTCAATACGACGCGAGACGAGGGAAAAACACCTCTATGGGCTTTCGAGGTACTATATTAGACGATCCGTTCACGAATAACCCGAAAGTGTACGAGTTTATGCGCACGCGACGAGGCCCGATGGTTGGGAAGCTCGGGAAAGCGTTGCGGTACGTCCACGGCGACGAGGCGTACGAATCATATTTAGGCAAACATGTAGACAGACACATTCGACTAGCGAGAGTGTTGAAACTTTGGAGAATAAATTTTCACATTCGTTATGGAAGAGAACCTGGATACGACGATATGCCGTCGAATTTGAAATCGTTGGAGTTGCAATACATAAACATCGGTTTCAAACTTCGCGAACTCGACGGATGATAATAAAATAGAACGGAAAGAGAGCGCGTGTACCATCATTTCAATAAAGTCTGCTGTACTGTTATATATTTCTATTACTTATTACTATGTATCTCCAAGGCTACGCTCACGTTGGGCATCACCCTCCCGTCTCGCAATTTGACCGGCGGGTTTTCCACGACCACTAACTCTCTCTCCTCTTCCCCAACACCGCCCGCTTTGCTCCACCTTTCCCCTTCCCCCGCCGCGACGATCCCAGCCGTATTCGTGATCGCGTGACACGCCCCGCAGCTCACGCTCGTCGCGCCTCTCGTGTACATCAACGTCACCCCGCACCCTCGACACTGGCAGTGCGACACGTCTTGCCTTTGCGCGCTTCCCCCTCCAAAACCACCAGAAGCGACTCTGTTCACGGTGCGACACAACGCGCAGTGCACCTGCGTCGCGTCCAAGTCGAACATCAGTCGCACCGCGCATCCTCGACACTGAATCGCGCCCATTTCTCGAGACCCTACACCAAAGCGTCTACCAAACCCGCCGGTGGCGGCGGCGACTCCCCGGGACGACGACGACGAAAACGACGACGACGACGATACCGGGATTGGAAAAATGGTGCCTCGAACGTCCTCGTCGTCGTTTCCCGAGACGATTGGACGACACGGCGTGATTGCCGAACACACCGCGCACCGCACGAACGACGCGGACGGCGGGTGGACCAACACGGCACCACACCCTACGGTGCCGCCGCCGTCGGGAGAGCCGGTGCACGTGATTCGCGGCATGTTGTGTGTGCGTGTTGTTTTACCTCCTTTGTGTTGGCGCGTTTTGTGTAATGGCATATAATAAAAGTCGTGTCTCTGGTCCTTTTTTTTTCCAATTCATTTTGGACCCCATTCATAGCCCGACCACTCGGAGAGCAACAAAAAGGAGGATGGGCGGCCCAAAACGACGACGGCGTGGTCGTCGTTCGGACGACGACTTGGTGGGGGCAAAGGAGGAGGACGTCGACGACGCGC
>MDSZ01061933.1_pt1 | contig 15980 bp, 12 predicted proteins | sample 811201 | NCBI WGS metagenome assembly MDSZ01 (sample SAMN05326647, study PRJNA326480) | marine metagenome | isolation source: seawater | place: Indian Ocean: North | collected 2010
GCTTAACATATCTAAAAATGCAGCAAAGCCCGAATTAGGGCGGGAGGGTGATACGGCTGATATTGCTTCCTTAACCTCAAAATACAAGTCAGGTCTGGAGAAGCGCCAGCTAAATTTGTCTCCTAAAGATCTGAATATTTCAACGTATCTATTAGAAAACCATTCCTCAGATGGATAAGACGAGACTAACCATTTTACGTTATTTTTCGAATAAACCTGCAAAGGATCTTCAAACTTCTCAAAGACATATGAATCATGTCCAAGAAGCTTTTTTCTTTTTTTGTTAACTACGTCACAGCGATCAAAAGGTTCAGTGGTATATAGTACATCACATCTAGTCCCAAAGTCTTCAATGTCATCACGAATGAAGGTCTTGACCCTAGCTACAATATCATATGAATCTATTAATTCTCCGAGACGTTGACCAGTTAAAGAAGCTGCCGGGCCTACTAGAGCGACAGATTTTCCCTGTACGTAAGAACGAAAAAGTTCATCCTTCGTTTTTTCATTACTCATTTTTTTTCTCCAGTATGAAAGATTTAGCAAACGGTGGGTAGTAACCAAGTTCTACAAGCCTGTAGCCGTTACTTGATGCGTAAGAACTTATCAGGTCTGGCATAATACTTTTTCCGGCGGTAAAGTTTGTAAGGTAATCATCGAAAAAAACAACACTTCCAGACTTCGCTTTACTTAAAAACATTTCTAAAGCAGCCTTAGTGGATGACATAAAGTTACAATCGAAGACCGCAATGGCCACCTCGTCGACTTCTTTTAAGAACTTTTCTTGTACGCCCTTGTACCTAAAGTCACCCGGTATTATCACACCCTTTTCACCAATTTCTCTATCAACAAAGCTTTTTACATCTTTATAGCCACAAACAAAGTCGGTAGGCTTTGCATAGGAGTGGTGCTTAACGTCACTATCGGTTACCATTAAGTCTCCAGTAAACGCATCTAAGGCAATATACTTGTTTATGCAGTTAGTTGGTTCTAGAACACGAAAAGCAGAATACTGAACCTCTGATTTAAAAGACCCAAACTCTACATAGTCTCCCGCGATGTTGTTCACCTTGATATACCCTCTTACATCAAGGAGAAACTGCACCTTACGTTGAAGATAATGTTTCTGTTCAAGATCCAAAATTAACGAATCGATCTCTTTCTTTACGTTATAAAAGTGGATACCGTCAGCTAGCTCTTTGTGGTTAAGGTTAGACATTCTTTTCGCTTGACTCGCTTTTAGTGAGCAAACCTACTTCTAGAAGTGCCTCACTCCAGTTGTTAAACTTGATCGCTTTATCGTCAATATAGAATTTCGCTCTTGGCTTTTCAGCTGTTACCTTTGATACAAATTGAGCCATGTTGTGATTTTCCAGCCACTCCCAGACTAGCTCTGTTCCTGTCTTGCCGTTCACGAGGCCCCTATCTGGCTTTGCTTTACAGGTGTACACAATGACCACATGATCCTTGGAAAGACTCTTTAACGCTTCAAAAGCCCCATCAACCGGTTCATCGTAAACTGTCCCATCGTAATATCCTCTGCTGCACTTGTGGATAACACCGTCAAAATCTATCCCAACATTTACTTTCTCATCAGGATAGCTGTGCTCTCTGATCTTTCCGCCTTTCCAATTAAGTCTCTCAAGCTCAGCTGGCGCATTCTTTCCGATCGGTGGACACACATTTCCAGAACCATGAGTTAACTCGTAAGTAAGCAACAAGGTCAATACCTCTGCAGTATGATAATACTCAGCACCTAAAAGAACCTTCGTGAGGTTTGGTATTTCCACAGGCAAATCTCTGGAAGACATGACTGCTATATTCATCCCCTGGTCATTTGCCCACTGAAGAGCTTTTATGACGTCAGTGGAACCGCCAGAAGAGGATACACCTAAGACCAAAGAATTTTTCATCTGGTCTTTTGTTCTTGTTGAAGTCCTCTGCTGCAACCATTGAACCATCCACTGTTCAAAGCTGGAGTCGTTTATCAAGGACGTTGCAACAACTCCACTCGCAGGACACATTGCATTCTTGGTACCATTAGACAACCGTGTTATGTCAACTGCGGCGTGATCTGCTACAGCCAGGTTCCCCCCATGTCCCAAAACGTAAATGTCATGTGAGTTATTAAACTTTTCTTGGAGCTCTTTCCACTCAGCAGAGTTTACAATCTGCACAAACTTTTCATCTAAATTTTCGAAATTAAGCATTTTCCCTCAGCTCATTAATCTTGTTAGTGTATCTTTTTACGGCATTAGATATGCCAAACTTCTCTATACCGTACTCTCTAATCTCATCCCTCATTCTTGAGCTAGCCTCAATGTTCTCAGATATTTGTTCATCTAAGGTGTTCATGTTGCCGTTAAAAATCGTGATAAACGGCAGAGAGGTGTCTAGATTGGCTGCGGCTTCTTCGGATAAGACCAGCCCTAAGCCGGTAACTAGGGCTTCCATTACTACTTGTGGTGCGGATTCTCCATCGCTTAAAAGAACCATAGAGCCATATTCTGTCAAGTTACTATACACTTGTTCACGTGACCAAACACCCAGATAGCTACTGTCCGAAGAGAATGAAGGATCAGCTATAGGCCCTACAAAATCAACAAGACTAGTATGCTTTTGCAGTGTAGCCTGGAGCTTTCTTGGCTCTACCTTTCCAAGGCATATAGCTTTATTTGCTTTTGAGGGATTATTGGAAAAATGAAACTTTTCACTAAGAACACCTCCCGGCCAAACATAAGATAGTTGTTCATGCACCCCAAAGCTCTTAAAGTGGCTCTCGTTTCTGTCAGAAAGTGAGAAGACATAAGAGTGGTTTTTTGCGAACTTGTGGAATATCCACTCATACCCATGTCTTTTTGAAGGGTAGTCTAAATATGGGTAATGACTGGTCATTGCACGTGGAGCGTTAATAAATGGCATAATGTCAGCATACGCATCATAGTGAAGGTGTACAAAGTCTGGTCCCCAATTATTTATGTTCGATATCGCAGCCTTTATAATGTTAACATCAACTTCTAGATTGTTACCAAGCCATGTATTCTGGATCATGACTTCGTGACCTTGTCTCTCTAGTTCTTGCTTGCAGTTCCAGATTAGCGATTCAACACCACCCCAGGCGTCTGGTGGGATTGGCATGATGCCAGGTCCTATCATACAAATTTTCATAGCAGTATCTAAATGCTCCCATGGGTTTAGATAATAATACGTGAAACCAGAAGATTATACAACCGGTCTATAAAGATTCTTGAAGTATAATCTTCTCATACGTAGGAACGTATACTCTTTTGGTAACCTCGCTCCACGAAAATGATCTTGCGTATTCCTTTATCTCACGCCTCATTGCAACAGACTTGGCTGCATTTTGCCTTATGACATTTTCCACGAAATGCTTGTCCAGTATTCTGTCCTCAGGTATCACATCTATAAACGGTTTAGTCAAATCAAGGTTAGCGCATGCAAATTGAGAGACAACTAACCCCAGCCCAGCTGACATTGCTTCCATACATACAAGCGGGTGAGCTTCGCCATCGCTTAATAGAACAAGGTTTGCATACTCTGTTAGATTCTGATACAGCTGTTGCTTTGACCACTCTCCCAAGTACGATTTGTCGGTGCTGTCGAATCTTTGATCTGCAATGTTCCCCGCAAAGTACAGGCCAGAAATACCCTGAAAAGCGTGTTGTCTTTTTCTATAGTCGACTTTTGCAAGGTATATGGACTTATCAGGCATCTTACATGTCATATCATATCTGAACAAGCCGTCCCTAACGCCGTTATGAATAACGTGTATTCTTTTAGGGTCAAATCCAAACCTAATGTAGGTATTTGCAATCCCATGAGACAAAGCAAGAATATGAGCTTTTGTTCTTAAAAATGCTTGAGCTATTCCAGCGTAACCACCCCACTTATTCGGTTGCTCTAAATAAGCATAGTGGCTAGTGATACCGATGTTTTTACAGTTCAGGTGTGGAATAACATCAACATGATCGTCATATTGAACATGCACAAAGTCAAACTGGGAGGCGTTGGTTTGTCTTATTATGTCATGCTTCTTAGGAGTATTTATCACTTCGACAGTGTGCCCTGCTGCTTCAAGCTCACAACGTAGATCGTGGATTAATATTTCTACTGCACCCCAACCTGTCGGTGGAATTGGCATTGCGCCTGGTCCTATGATTGCTATCCTCACTTCGACTCATACTCCTTAATACACTTACAGCATAAGCAAGCATGTTCAGATGAACCGGTCCCTTCAGGAACTTTGGACAACACATCAACGTTTGGAAAATACCAAGAGTCTAAAGTCATAGCATTCATGTCTTTTTCTTCAAGAACTGAGTCACATGACGCGGCGTCACACACTATGCGCCTGCTGGTCATCATATCTTTCCTACCAAAAGTGGCACCAAGATTTGCGAAAAACAAATTTGTGTCTATCTCTGGTGAACCACCTTGAAAGCGTGGGTACTTCTCTTTAGGCTTGAAGAGGTGAAGACCGTAGGGCTCAGTAAATCCTTGTGACAGCAGAAACTCCCACCAGTGTTTTTCATTTGGCCAAGCGAAGTCTGGGGATAGCGTATGAACGTCGTTGTAGTTTCTCAGGAACCAGCAATTCATGTGAGATTCATCATGCCAGTCAGCAACTATGTCGTTTTTCAAGTCCTCGTTTATAAGTCTAGATAGTTCACCAGTCATTTCTAAAACAGCGGAGAAAGTCCCACCCCAAAGACAGCCTTGGTGATACAGCTTGTCATTAACATTAAAGTTCTCAAACCCCTCAAAGTTTCTGATATTAGCATTTGTCTTTCCTCTTTGGACAACAGAGTTCCAGCGAGTGTTTTTTACAATACCCTCAAAGTGTCCTGGATGATGAACTCCTGTTAGAGGTTTTCCTTCAACAAAGATGTCAGAAAAGCTAAAGTCTTTTCTAGGGATTAAGTCGGCATCCAAAAACAAAACGTTGTCGAGAAAAGGATAAGACTGCTCTAATTTTTTCAGGGCGGAATGAATGTGCTTAAACCTAAGTAGGGTCACAAACGGCCATTCTAGATGAGGTATATCAATACCAAGAAGGTTTGTGTTTTTATTGCACTCAGCCTGTTGAAAAACAGGGTCTGATATTTGATCGCTAAACGCTAGAATAGTTTTCTTGCAATCGTTAAAAGCATGTTTGTTAACACCCTCTAGCCAAAGAGGGAAGAACTCTTTGTATTTTGAAGTCCCTATAAAGATGAGAGCAACATGTTTGGAGCCTGTTTCATTCATTGTCGTTTTCCTCTAGTCATCCTACTAACCACGTGGCTGGATATATTGATTGCCAGTTAGGTGGGCCCTCTGGTCCAAACCAGGCCTTTGGAGCTATGGTACATTCCGTGTTTGAAAGCCATGCGCCCCACCAGCTAAAAGATGAGTTTGCTATGATATGATAGTTACAGCAACTTATTGCGTATAAATCTTCAAGGTGGTTGGAAAAAGTAGAAAAAGTTACTTGTTCACGATCAAGAATGAATGACTTACACCACTCAATGTCATCCGAAAAAACAACAAACTGTATTTTTCCAGGTAGCTTGCCTAAAATATGCTGCATTGCAGGGCTGTAATACTCTGGCCCTAAGTTTGTATGATAGTTAGACAGGTTCACATAATCACCGCGGCGGATGTGAACAGCGCAAAGTTTGTCAGCACCTTTGCTGGATTTGATTATTGACAGACTTTTCTTGACTGTATTTTTTACTTCTTCAGAAAATTGAAACTCTTTTAGAATTTGCGCTCTATGGTTCTTAAAATAAAGCTCCGATTGAAAATACCCAAAAAGTTCCACATGAGGATGAACCAGTCCAAAGTTTTGGTCAAACGAAAAGTCTGATTCTCTGTACACGCCCAGTTGGGTACGATGAAATTCACTCATACGTTCACTATTAACAATCTCTGCGCTCAAGTTAGCAAATGAGTCAATTAGCTCGTAACTTTTTTGTTTGCCATCTTGTACTAAGGAGTCAGGGATAGCAAACCTGCCTTCCCATGTCGCAGCCTTGGAAAGTAAAGTGGCATACTGAAACATCTGGTTTCCGAGTCGCCCATTATCCCCGAGCGTTGAATATGTCGTTATAGTTTTCATCTATTGCTTAACCGTCCTCTAGCCGGTCATACACTCTTCGGTTCTTTATAATATCAACGGTTGCCAACTGATCATCTTCGTAAATTCTAAAATCAGATATTGGATTGTACCTATTGTAACAGTACAAAATTCTGTCTATAAATGCATGGCGCTCAGCAGCCATTTCCAACATTGGCATCATAAAAGCAACATCCCATGACGTGTCGAAGTACTTTCCATTATCGTCTCTTAGATCGGCGTCGTCGATATTGTACCAAAGCTTACTTCGAAAAGTTCTTAGGTGAGAAGCGACAAACGGTTCACTTCTAAATGTTCTAGCCCTAATAGTCTGTTCACTGTACGGAAAGCAATTACTTCTAGTACCGTCCGGCCATCCGACCCAGTTTCCGTAAGTCAACAGTAGCCACGGATTTTGCTCATACACACTAGCAATTGTCTGCAAGCTGAATGGTGCGAACAAATGATCATCTCCGTCTACTGCCATCATAATACAGTCTGGATCTTCTTGGCACCCTAGAGTGTTGAATCCTTCCACTATATTTTGAAGAGCTTTCAAATTTTCTTTGTTATGCTGAACCTTAAACCGGCTGTCGTTTTTTACAAAATCCAAGCTATCAATGATTGCCCCAGTGTTGTCTGTCGAAGCGTCATTTATAACCAAGCATTCCCAGTCTTTAAATGTTTGACTAGCAATCGAATACAAACAATTTGCAATCCATTCCTGTGTATTGTAGGTAGGTACCACAATCTTCAGTTTCGTCATTATCTTCTTCCCTTTGCACGTCCGTGACTGTTCGGGTCAAGTTGCCAATCATACACTTTTTGCTCTCTTTCACCAACAACCAGCCCGGCAGTCTTGTACAAGTTATAATATGTGTCGCCGATCAAGAGCGGAATCCTTGCGTCATATGTGTCATCGTATTTCTGAGTATAGTCCACTAACACTTCATCGACATTCGCAAAACGAAAGTGGGGAAAGGCGCGGCACCAGAAGTGTAGGTCTTCAGCTAGAGGAAAGAACCTCTCATATCCTCCGATAACGTTAATTACACTTTTACGAAAAATAACAGAAGGGTGGCAAATAGTATTTTGTCCGTACAAGAGGCCACCTTTTATCTCGTGATCTTCGGTGGGGTAATATATTTCTTTCCCCATTGTTCCCACGCTTTGTACGTTTCCATTTTCATCGATAAGCCTTATCTGTGTTCCAAGAATATCAATGTCAGGATTGTTTGATAAAAACTCCATCTGCTTCTGAAGCTTCTCAGGATACCAATAGTCATCGCCATCCTGGCGAGCTATCCAATCTCCGGTGCAAGCCCTAAGACCCGTGTTTAAAGCAGGAACGATTCCTTTCTCCGGGCACTTGATTACTTTTAACTCAAAGTCATCTGAGAATTCTTTGACTATGTTGATGGTCTTATCGGTACAGTTGTTGTCTACAGCAATAACTTCAAAATCTCGATACGTTTGGCTTCTTATCGAGGCTATTGATCTCCTGACTGTCTTTTCGCAATTATACAGTGGTATCAACACAGAAACTTTAGGCATTGTCTCCATCCTTCTTATACTCTGGCCCAAACATAATGTCCCACCCGTATTTCTTACCTGTCAGATTATGGAAAAAAGCAGCTGTTTCTTCTACTGACATCAATTGCTGATCCTCCCATGCTTGTTCATTATTATGAAAGAACGGGTTTTTCCTTCCACTATCGACGCCACGAGGGTGCTCGAGATGGTACATACGGCACATGTCCATTCTATCTACAACATACCCAAGCTTAATGAACCTAGCATATCTTTCTACATCCTCTGCGCCCCATGAGATTAGAGTTTCATTCTCGCCCCCAGCCGACCTATAAGCCACTGTGTTTGCAAACACGCTTCCACCGTACCCGGCTCCGAATGTGGCGAAGTTAGTAGTCATATGGATATGTGAAAAGTCGCCAGTGAGACATGACAGAAGTGTGGCACTCTCCACTTCACGGCCACCGTCATCAACAAAAACCTTAACTAGACCCTTACCTTGGCTCATATGACAAAAAGGCAAACAAAATTGACTAATGCCTTCGCGTAAGTGGGTCAGTGATCTGATTATTCCGGTTGTTGGATAGACAATATCAGCGTCATGAATACATACAAACCTGGTGTCAACTTTGGCCAGCATTTGATTTAGATATCTAGTTCTATGAAACGGCTCACCCGCGTTTCTTTTCTCGAAGTTTACAGTTATTCTTCGTGCCGCATGCTCAAAAAAATTCGTTATAAAATCAATGTTGTGATGCTGCGGGTCAAAGGTTGGGTTTACTGATTTGAGCTCCTTAAAAACACTCGTTCCCTCTGCTAAGGGGGACCAATCACCCAAACGTAGGGCTCTTTCAAAAAACGTATTTCTAATATTCGCAGAGACATATGCACCGTCCCTCGATATGAGTTCGCTACCATACAGATCAACACCTGGCTCAAATTCATCTAGAGTTGTTACCCACTCCTGCTTTAAATGAGTTCTAACAAATTCGAGATCATCAGCCCAGTGTACTATCACCTTTGCAGTAGTGTTTCTCATAATCCAAAGCAGGCAAAGATTGAGGTTGTTTAGCCTTGTGTATGAATCAAAGGCTATGGGAATGATAAAAGTAAGATCATCACACTGAACTTTTGCGTCATCAGAAGACAAATAAGGCGCATAAAGACTTAGTGTGTTTATATCTATCTTTGCATTAGATACTGGGGGGATCCCATCAGGTAGCCATGGCATGCGCTTACTCTCCTTCCTTAGCGGGTTTTAAGACTTTAAGATTAAAACCGTAATCTTTTGCCCACATATCGTACATGTAGTGGGCGTAATCTTCAGGACTAAATTGTTGTAAAAGACTCCACAAGTTATCATTTTCCTTGTCGTGTTTTGAGCCGGGGCCAGAGGTTGATGTTTGCGGATGTTCTAAATGAAATACAAATCCTTCATGAACGCGAGCTATCTTACGACCGAGTACACTAAATCGAACATACCTCTCTACATCATCGGGGCCCCATCCCAGCAACATTTCATTTTCGCCACCGCACTCTTTGTACGCACTGGTTCTTGCAAAGAAGCTAGCCCCGTAAGACTGGCTGGTGGTTGCGGAACAACCTTCATGTACAAGAGAGCTAAAATCTTGAGATACAATAGAGTTTAATAGAGCGGATTGAGAGACTGACGTCGATAACACTCGAAGTTGCGACCTTGAACGATAACCGTACGGATACACAAAGTCGATATCTGGGAAAGTGCGCAGTCTTGCTAAAGCTGATACCAGGGAATAGTTCGGTATAATAATGTCTGAATCATGATTACACACTAGTTCCGTATCGACTGCCGAAAGCATCTTATTTAAGTACTGCATTCTATGAAACGTTTCACCTGACTCACGATAGTCAAAATGTACTGTTATTCTCTTATCAGCCTCTTTCTCAAGATATGTGGTGATCGGTGACTGTATGACATTTGTAGGACTATTAGTTGGAGGGTTAAGATTGAATCTTGTAACAAAGTCAGAATATTTTAACCCCGCCGCGCGGTCATAGTGTCGATGGTGATTACTGATCCAGTCCTTAAACGTATTGTAAATAAAGAAGCCCTTAAACGCTTGCTGTCCAGACTCAGATAGCTCTCCAACCGGGATCACTGCTTTATTCTTAGCTAGCTTCATGACCTCATTTCGTAGATCGTCTTCACCGACAATAGCAAATTTCTCCATAAGTAGATCGTACGACTCATCTGTCACAGACCAATACATCCTAATCTTTGCTGTTGTGGTTAGCAAAATCCAGGCAAGGACTGCCTTCATGTTTTCATGACGATCTTTGGAGTCAGTTCCGTAAGGTATCATGAAAGTCAGGTCGTCTGTCTTGATTCTAGACATTTCTTCTGGATTAAAATCGTGGTGAAGAGCAAACGTATCGTATATACATTCAACGTTCGAATCTTTTGGTATACTTTTATGTTCCGGAAACCAGCCCATTTACGCGCTCCTTACTATTGCTTAGACTGCAGGTCTTTAAACCTAACAGGGTGATCCCTATCAATCTGAACATGGGGAATCTTATAAGAAAAATCAACTTTTTCATGAAAAATCCATCCACCAAGCTCAGAAGCTAGTTTGTTGCCTAACTGCTCTATGTCATCATCTGTAACATCGGCCCATGGTTTATCAAACATGACATTGTTTTCCGCTGTGTCTTCTGAATCTAAGCGGTATTGGCTTTTCCAGAATGAAGCCCAGTGCTGTTTGTATTGCCTAATCTTTCTTGGGATGTTATGCCACGAATAATGGTGAACAGAAGGAAGTTGGTTAACTGCTCTTTGGTACCAGTCTTGATATGCAGCATGAGCCTGTTCATTTCCTGACAAACCACCTAAACGAACATGGTGGGCTTGCTCATTGTAAAAACCTATGTGGGGTAATCTATCACCAGAATCGCTGTGGATATAATCGCATGTGTCTGTTCCAGGGGCAGCATATATGTTACCCTCTTCGTCTGTGCGTACTAGTTCTTTAGGGATTCCTTGGGTAATGTGTGGAAGGTTCCTGCTTATCCTCCATTTCCATGGATTGATGTCCATCCTTACTTTTTCGTCGCTGCCCCAGTATTCAATGACAGGTAGCGACACAACGTCACAGTGGACAGGAAATGCTCTCATAAGCTGGTGGACTTTTTCGTAATCCTGCTCATGAACAACTTCGTCTGCATCCATCTGCCAGCAAAAATCCCCTGTGCAATATGATCTCGCAGTCGCTTTCAGTTTACCATCTGTTTCGTAAGCAAAAGATGGGTGATCATCCGGGACCGCATGCTGATATACTTTTAAGCGATCATCTTCTCTTGAATCGACCATGGCTTGCAGCTCTTCCCAGGTGCCGTCATCTGACCCACCATCTACAACAACAACCTCATGACAGAAATCTAGCATCGACAACACAGTTGCTTGCCATGGATACTCCATCCTTGTCGCATTACGTACTGTTGTGTATCCTGATATCGTAGGGACATGGTTATGTATCGACTTGATAGCTCTCCAGAAACGCTCTCTAGCTCCATAGAGATAAGCTAGCATGTCTTCTTGGTCGCCTGTAAACCACTCCTCTTCTGCATGTTGTACATGTTCGTTTAATACAAGCTCACAACCTAACGCCTTTGCCTCAATGACCATCCTTGGGCATGTGTCACCACCGCGAGGTAAGTAGACGAACCCTTCTGCGGAAGCCAACTTGAGTAAAAGCTCATTATAGGGAAGACCCCAGACAACCTCATATTCTAGATTGTTTTCCTTGCAATAATTCTCTGCGTCTTCGAACCCTTTGATCCAAGAATTGGATCCAAGAACGATCCATCCTTTTCTTTCAACCGGTTGGTTCTTCATTGAGCTTACAAATGCAAAAAACTCATCGTCAAACACGCTGCTTAAGACTACTGAATCGTTCTTTCTAAGAAACGGAAATCTTTCAAGGTATCTTTTTTCCTGATCTTCACTCATCCACCAGATGCTCTTCGATCCGTGGAAAAAAGCAGATATCATCTTGCCATGAATCTGCTCATGGCAATCGCAATCTGATCCGGTTTCTTGCTTGTGCTTTTCTACGCTTCTATATTGGCAAAACTTATAATCACATTCGATAATAGAATAAGAAAGATTCCCAATGATGCTGGGAATTAAAGACGGGTTTAGACTAGAAAAATTACCAAAAACCCAATGCTTATCAGAGCCGGCTTTAAGCATACTCATAGAAAGTTCAGATGCTCTGATCTTTTGAACCGTTATGTCTTTGGCTGAATCGATAAGAGCCTGTATTGTTAATTCAGCTCCACCAACATAGTCCTCAACGAACATGTCAGCAACAAAAACTATATCCGCATTACCATCCAATGATGGCAGCTCTTTTTTATCGAAGGGACTTTCGAACATACGCTACACCTCACTCTGTCAATAATAGAGGGTAGTGCGGTAATGTATACGTTCAGTTTTTTCAACTATTTTCGTGTACAAGACTCGATCGAACAGCTAATATATTCTGTACTCAGGATCCCAGTAATCAGTTATCTACTAATCAATTAAATTACTTTATTAATCTAATATAAAATAAATTAGCTATCAGTTATCTATAGATTAGACTTCTTTAGGTATCTAAAAATCTGTCATCAAACACGAAGTTGACCTGTATTTGGATATATGCAGACAAACTTGAAGCAGCGCCGCTTGAGTCTCTCCAGTTGGTGTCGGAATTGTGTCCCTGAAAGCTGAGATACAATTTATCACCTGCGCTAAATGCAGCTGAGGATCTAGACGCAGTGTCCATATGAAGTACTTCGCCGGCTTGTTCGATCGAAGACGGGTTCACGCGGAATCCATACCAGAATTCTTTTGTTACAAATGGCGATAAAGAGCTAAGGTTTGTTTTGCCTTCTTTTCCTTGTTTGTAAATATTTATCTCGTGTTTCTGGCCGGTCATCTGAGCGATACCCCACATGTGATCGCTAAGAAACTGTATAGACTCTATATAGCCGTCTGAAGGTGCGATAAATGCGTACTTGGTTTGTTCATGCAGTTGGTCATTACTGGTAAAGACGCCCTCCCCAGTTCCCATATTGTTGAAAGGGATAATCATTTTTGTCCCATGGGATGATTTAGAGAGAATAAAGTACGCGTTGAATGACTCTCTTCTACCAGCAATTACAACACTCGGATTATCAGGGTTGCGCTGGGCATCGCCTGAACTGTCTTCAGGATCTTCACCTATAACCACACCGGGAATCAGGTTCGGGATGGACATGTTACCGCCATTATCAATTGAGTATGCCATCACCTGTGAGTCTTCAGCAGTAAATGTATTATCCGCCGTCAGTTCCAATTTGTTGTTTATACCCGACCCTGAACCAGAATATGTTAGTGTAAATCCGTGTCCCTCGCTGCTCCCGCCTGCGTCTACCCTGAATATCGCAACGTCGGCACCTGAATAGCCAGGTAAAAGAATAGCAGGACGTACTCCTTGGCCATCCCTGGTTATCTGAGGAACGTCGGAGAAAATGACTTGGCCTTGGTCGATGAGCGCATCACCAACGCCAATTTGCAGATTACCGTTGTCTATCTTGATTCCACCTAATGACCCAGTCAATCCAGTGGGATTCATCTCATGGGTCTTTACGGGTGTGGCTTGCCCTGCGCGAGTGCTAAAGAAAGTTAAGGCAGATCCGTTTGAGGTACTAATACTCTGGGCTCCGGTAAGGACAGTAACTATTTTGGAGACTGTGGTCGGAGCAGAGCTGATATTCGTGTCAGCAGCTCCAAAGAGAACCTCACCGCATATTTCGCCATCCACGATTGCGGCATGCTTTCTTGCTAGCTTTATATTCCCACCTGGTGCTAGCACATCGGTGGCAGTGTTGAATATATTAAGAGCTGCGGAGTTGGATGAAGCGTCTGATCTCTGAAAAAAGACCTGGTCTGTTATGTTCCTATGAGCCAGAGTTGTGATGTCTCCATTTACATCAAATGCAATAATATCATCTCCAACACTGTTCTGGATCGCATTACTGTCTACTTTTATTTTTCCGGAAAAGGTGGTGGTTGGAGCCGCCCCGGCGCCAAATTGAACTGTCGAGTCGCCGTCACCATTCAGTATTATATTTCCGCCAACTTTAAGTCTTTGGCCAACCTCAAGATCTCTGTCTTTGGTAAGAGTCATTCCCAGGGTTTGTGTTGATGTCGACCCCGGAGTTACATAGAACTCCATTTTCGAACGCTTGTCAGAAGGAGAGTACTCACCCATGGCAACCCCTCGAATGGAGACCCCTCCTGTTCTGGTCACTCCACCGTCTTCGCTACCAACGAAGTGTAAAGAACCCAATTCATCATTACCAAAGATCTCACCGTCTCTACGCATCAGATCAATTCTTGCACCATTTTCAGCAGCAAACGTCGCCCGAGTTTGGTCACCGGAGCCGAAATTATCAAGGGTACCAGTGAGGCAAAGATTATTATCAATCTGTAAACCACCCGGAGCCTCTATACGTACATCCTCTCTTCCAGCTATTCCTACTGAGGCGGCATTTCTTGCCTTGAGGTATGCAAATTCGTTGTCCGTTGCCCCAATCGTTCTATCACCGACCAGTACAATTGAAGCAGTAGATTGTAGGACTAGCTGTCCACCAAAGAATGTGTCATGAAAAATCTTGGTATCTTCATTACCAAGAAATAAGGTTGCGTCCGCAGCAGGTGGGTTCGCGTTGTCTCCAATAAGCACAGTCTTGTTTGTTCCAGCAACTTCTAGATCGATACCTGAACTTGCTGCGGAACCCTTACCTACAGACACTTGGTTATTGGAAAGCATCAGTTCGGTCTTATCCGAGGCCCCTGCTCTTGTGTGAAGCTGTACTGAGTTTGTGGCGGCCGTATACTCAAATCTACCGTAGTTGGCAGAGTCAGTCCCTATTGTCACGCTACCAGCATCGATAACTGACATTGCTATCGTCTTAGATCCAGCAGTGTCAGTCAGTCCCATGTCGCCATACACAGCGATGGCGGTCCCAGGAGGAGATGTGCCAACAGTACCTATACCTATCTTGGTCCCTGTAGAACTTACAGAACCAGTTATTATGTTGATAGAGGATCCAGCCTTTGGGATAACCTGAAAGGATCCAGTTATAGTTGTCGAACTTAGTCCTTCCCCGAAGAAAGGGCTTGGGCCAAAGCCGTCACCGGCCCCTAAAACTAAGTTGTTACTGCTGTCTCTTACTTCTAAAGAACCTGTTGTAAAAACTGACATTATTCATCATCCTCGAGTGGAGTAAGACCCATCTTGTACTTCTTACCTGTTAAGTTGTTTACGACGACCAGCATGTCTGGTTCCTCGTAGATTGTCCAGCTACCACGATCGTTGTTTAAGTGAAGGTCACCGGTGTATAGGTTTGCCCATGTCTGCGTTGGTGAACCGAGGTTATACGTGCTAGCTTCATTAGGTAGCAGACTACCTGAAACATGCATGCTACCTGAAACTGCGACCATTCCGGGAGCAGTGTCCGTACCAGCAACAAGGTGTACCTCACCGTTTGTAGCCATATTGCTCTGCATGAACATTCTGTTTTTACCTGTTCCAGACTGCACACCTCTAACATACATTGTGTCCTGGTTAAATCGTAGCTGGTTGTCGCTAATAAACCTGGCGTGGGTATTCGCCCCAGAACCTCCAGCCACTAACCTGAATACTTCACCATCTGAATTATGGAATTGAAAGGAGTGGTCCGTTTGCATTCTTATTCTTGGGTTGTTTGTTCCACCACTATGCGTAAAGTCTAGACTTCCTGTTAAGGACAAAACTGGACCAAAGTTGTTGTTCACGCCTGGTGCCGATGCTAGAGCCGGATTCCTCAATTGAAGTGGGATTCCGCTATTTGATGTGTCGATAACCGCGCCGGCTCCAGCTGACAAGTCACTAAACTGCTTAAGGCCCGGTGTATCAGGTGTGGAGTAAGCTGCGTGAAGAGATGTCCAGAATGTGGGGTTATCCGCGTAAAAAGATCCAGATACGTGAATATCACCACCGAAAACAGCTGTACCTCTCTGACCGTTTCCTGGTCGTGAAGGTCCTCCTGAGTAGTTATAGTCTTTTGAACCTATCGATCCACTAACAAAGAAATATGCGTCATCCCCAATCTGGTTTGCTCTTCTTGGTACGTACCCGTCTACTGCTGGGTCATGGTCAAACGAGAATGATCCGGTGGAAGCTACGTACGAAAGATACGGCGCTGAACCGTTTTGGTGTGTGACAGCAAAGACATCCGAATTATCGCTAACAGCCAGCGAAGCCAATTGTGTGAGAGTGTA